>Ga0114966_10000123_pt1 | contig 71172 bp, 56 predicted proteins | sample M_130207_XF_Meta_FD_87029 | JGI IMG/M metagenome (GOLD analysis project Ga0114966, IMG submission 87029) | Freshwater microbial communities from Lake Montjoie, Canada to study carbon cycling - M_130207_XF_MetaG | ecosystem: Environmental > Aquatic > Freshwater > Lake | place: Lake Montjoie...
AACCGATAAAATTATCCTTGTATTTATTCGCCTCGGTTGCCTGTGGCGTCTTCATTTTTAACTGTTTTTTCTCGTTTCGGCTTAAAGTATCATCTTCTTTATATTCGCCCTTGTGATAATAATATTCTTCGTCGATTTTTTGCGTAATGGCCTTCTTTTGAATCAAATAATACTCTCTAAATAAATCATACACAAGCGATCCGGTTAATTCAACTCTTTTAAAACGGAAATTATCGCGATCTGTAGGTTTTTCATCCTTTGTATACACTTTTAATAAACGAAAGACCATATACCCTACGAAATACGCCTTATCCAAAAAATTGAGTTCCCCAATATGCGGTAAAAAATAATCGCAAAGAATTTCTATAACACCGGATACGGTGCCTCTTTTTGTAAATGAGGAAATATATTCAAGCGCGGTTTGTTGGTTAAATACTTTATTGGCGTCATGGATGGAGGGTATAAAGAAATCAACATAACTTTCATTTTTGTCAATATCTAATAGACAGGTTTTAATAATATCTTTGTCCGAGGTTACGCCGAGTGCGCGCATTAAAATGAACAATGGCATTGGCTTTTTTACATTTGGAATAGCCACTACAATTTGATTATTGGTTAATGAAGGGGATGGTGAGACAATTTTGACAGCTGTTGTTCTAATGGGTTTTGAGGTGTCTTCTGAAACAGATCGGATCTCGGCAGAATGACTGTAAATATCATCCGCTTTATTTGCTCTAATATAAAGCATATTATCTGCGAATTTTTCTTGTGAAATAATGACTTTTTCTTTTCCGTCGATAATAAAATATCCACCGTAATCATTGCGGCATTCACCCATATTAAAACGGACCTCTTTACTCAGCGATTTTAAAATACATAAATCGGATTGAAGCATAATAGGAAAGCGTCCTAGATATATTTTATCCAGTGTAATATGATGTTCTTTTTTCTCTTCTCCAATATAATATAAAAAATCGACTTCAACATCGTAATGAATGGTGATACCGTAAGTCATATTTCGTAAACGTGCGTCATTCGGATACATATAATGAGATTTATTGTCATCATAAATGATAGGTTTACCAAAATAAATTTTCGATCCGTCTTTGCCACCTAAATACAACATGCATTCGTTTCTTTTACCAGATGAGGCTCCTTCATCTTCTCTCTCAATGAATCGAACAGGATTGTTTTCTCGAAAGATTCGATGAATTCCATTTTGAAAGAAATCGTTATATGATTCTAAATGGTGAGCAACCAAGTTATTTGGGTTATCTGTAAAATATTTATCGATTAATTTCCAAGATACATTTTCTTTTTTGTCTTCGTTGATCATTGTATATAATAATAATCATATTTTTTTAAAATGTTATTAATAATATATTAATAAAATTTGCATAAACAATAATTGATAAACAATAAACAATAAACAATAAACAATAAACAACCAATATATAAAATACATAACAATAATAATATAAAAACAAAAATACTTACATAATATTATTATGTATTTGATAAAGATATTTTGCGATTTTTGTGATAGTAAATCATGTAAAAAAAATTTTGAAAATATTTGTGATGCGGCTAATATAGATTTTTATGGAGCCGATAAAAAGGTGTTTTTTACAGAGGATGATAATTATACTCACGCTATTATTATGAATAAAGCTACACCTATTTTAAACATACCAAAGGAAAATGTTATTGGTTTAGCGTTTGAGCCATACGAATTTTTAGGTATAAATAATAATTTCGTAAATTATGCCCAAAAATATATTGGAAAATATTTTATTGGTGATAAAAGAGGGTTACCTGATCCGTTTATAGAACATTTTGGTTACATGTGGCATTCAAATCCAAAAAAGGAAATTATAGATAAGCCAAAATTAATGTCTATTTGTGTAAGTAATAAGAGACAAGCACCAGGACATATTTATAGACATGCTATTATTGAAAAAATAATGAAATATGATTTACCTATTGATATTTATGGTTATGGAAGTGATTCATATAATTATAAATATAGTAAAGGAACATTTATTGATGCGGAACCTTATACAGACTATCTTTTTTCTATATGTATTGAAAATTATCAAAATAATGATTATATTTCGGAAAAAATAATAACACCATTACTTCATAATTGTATGCCAATTTATATTGGGTGTAAAAAAATCTCGTCCTATTTCGAGAATGATGTAATTTTATTATCAGGCAATCCGGATAAAGATATCAATATTTTAATTTCAATATTAAAAGAACCATTAAAATATTATAAAAAAACGTATACAGAAAAAAATATAAAAACAGTTAATTTAATTCACAATATTGATACATTATTTTCTTCTTAGGTTTATTTTCTTCTTAGGTTTATTTTCTTCTGAGTCTTATTTTCTTTGTTTTGTTCATTTTCTTCGTTTTATTTCTCCTATTCTTATTTTTTTTGCCACCAGTTTTCGTGTTATTTTTTGTTTGATTCAACTGGACATTTTTAATTTGTGATTCATTATTAGAAGTAGTATCATTATCATTTGTCTCAGATGAAAAATTTGACCACGGTTGACTAGGTCTATCTTTCAAAAAAGGGCAAAATTTCTCATATTGTCTATGTTTCTTACAAAACTCGTCCTTTTTAAAGGGGATACCGCAAGAATTACCATAACGACCGGCAAAAGACATTTTTTTCGCCATGTTAGTATCACATACAATACCATCTACTGTACCATGTGGTGCGAAAGGTTTGGGACGATCTGATTGCGACATATATTCTCTTGCGTCCAAATCATAGTGAGCACAAACGGACCTAGAGCAAGGATTATCTTCTTTTAATAAATAGACATCATAATGATCAGCAATTATTTGCTTGGCAATATCTATATTTAGTTTACCTTTATGTTCGTCCATTAAATCTCCTAGACGAACTAATCTTGCGCCTTGATGTCTTCTTATATCATAAAACCCTGAATTTTGAACTTCCAAATTTCGGATTCTTTCGTCGTATACAGAATTAAACCCAATAAAAAACCCATTTTTCGTTCTCTCTACATTATGATACTTTAACCCTAATTCGATTCGCAATATTTCATTGGTATTTGTATCGCCAAATAACCATGAATTCGCATAATCACCGGAATTTTCGTGTAATAACGTTTTCACGTAATCGTCTAATGTATCTCCATACTGCATCGCTTTTCGAATTCTGTATCCAATGGGGAATTTTTGTTCATATGGTATAAAACCACCGATCGTTGTTTCCGTTCCAATAATGCCTTTTGCTGTAACGAAAAAATCAGTACCACTCCAGATCCAACAAGGGGATGTTTGCATAATAAAACGATGTCCTTTATCCGGATTCAAGTCCAACACAATATTGGAGTATTGACCGTCGATATAATCGCAAAAAGAATTATGTGCGACGACAATTTTACCGTCTGCGGTCCAGTCACCTACCGCCATGAAAGCACTACATTTATCTTTCGCACCTCCTTCCTTGCCAGTTCTAACGCCGGTTTTAATAGGATACCAGTACGGTATAGAACAATAAAAATTCCATGCTATTATTTCATCTAATGTGGTTTTACATCCATTTGCGTTACATCCATCCGCAATACCGCTCATTTCTTCATATAATTCAGGGAATTCTTTTAATGTCAATTCTTTAAAGTCGTTGTTTATTTCCTTAATAAAGTATTCCCAGGGCATACCATATGATTCCATCATTACAAATCCAAGCATTTTTTGAACATCTTTAAAATCAACCGCGCATAAATAACCGTAAGCATATCCTCTTTCTTTCGGTTTACCTTTTATGGATATATATTTCCAACCATTTTTTTCGTATGACCTTCCATTTTGTATTTTTTGCATTATATCTATCTTATAATATATATACATTTTAAATCCTCACTTTTTCCACTTTTTCCACTTTTAGAAAAAGTGGAGCAAAACATGAACTAAAATAAATATAATATCTGTTATATTTATTTTCTGTATACTTTTTCTAAAAGTTAATTTATATTTACGTCGTATTTTGCTCTACTTTTTTAAAGTAGATTTTGCTCCACTTTTTCTAAAAGTGGAAAAAGTGGAAGATTTATTTATTCAACATAATAAGACCCATTATGACAAATAAAAGTATCCAAGGAAGAAGGACCAGTAACCATGAAATACCAGTGTGACCATCTTTGCAAATCAAATTTAGAATCCATGTCCAAAAAAGAATATATATTAACTTGACAACAAATACTGTAGCGGTATTTGGAACACGACATGAAAAAGATCCTACGTGATAACTTTCACGATTCCCTAAATTCTGTAATAATATCATAGACATACCTACAATGGAAATTACGAAATAGATTAATGCTGGTGTACAAAGCTCCTTCATATTTTTGGGAAATGCCATGATTATGAATTATAGATAGAAATTTATTATTTTTTTATTTTACACAATCTAAAAATTTTTTAAAGCAGATACACTAGGAGTATTCGGTAATTGGCCTTTCCACGGCATTGGGTTTGCTGGCGCGGAGTATCCAGCTAACGCATTATATGTGCTACCTAGTCCAAACTGGAATTGTCTTCCTAAATTAATTAAATCTTGGCCTAAAAAATTAGTCAAGGTTCCACCAGTTTGTTTCCTCCTTCTATTTTTACGCATTTTTGCACCTCCAATAGAAAAAGGCGGCGCTGCTCCAGTGGCGATCATTTGCCTCGAAACATCATTTGGCGAATATGTATTTAATGCCAAATAATTTCTATCTCCGGCTATTCCATCCACACCAGGCCAATTTCCAGCAGAAGCCGTCCAGGGACTTCCGACTAAACCATCTGGATAAGGTATTCCGTTATTACCCATACCCCCATGCATAGGTCTACAATCAGAGCATTTACATTCAACGCGATGTTTGTCACCACCACCACCACCTAACGAACACATAGTATCACCACATCCGCCCTTTAATACCGAAGCATTTAAAAAATTGTATCCAGTGGATACTGGTCCGGTTGATGGGTAAATCGGATTTGATCCATTTATATTTTGCGGCAAATTGGGTTGCTCTATTTTATTACCACCTTTACCAGTATAGGCTAAAAAAGGATTTGGTGCGGTGATTGAAGGGTACGGATATGCCAAATTTAGGTCAGCTGGTTTGTTTCCACCTAAATATTTTTTATTTTTACATGTGTAGGTTTTTGAACAACCTCTCATTCTATACATTTTTTGTTTCTTACTTTTATGTTTCGAACTTTTTTTATGATGAGCCATATTTATATATTATACTGAGAAATTATTCAATGTCAACATGGGTCAGGAAATGTCTGCGACAACACATTTTATTCATATTTAATTCATCTAGAACTTCGCCTTCTGGGGTTTTGTCGTGGAATTCTTTTGTTAAATAAAGAACTTTGTCTACATCAATTGATTCATTATTTCCTTTTTTTGTCAATTTCTTCTTACGCACTTCTTCAACGTAAAATCTATATTTATCTGCTATCACCATACCACAAGTAAAACATTTTATTGGGATTATCATCTCTTATAATATAACTTAGTATATTATTCTTATATATTTTTAGAATTAATTCAATTTTTTTATATAATCATTTGGAGGAAAACGTAGACGAAGCGAAGCGAGCCGAAGTTTTCTGATTATATTCAGTAGACGTAGTCGAAGGAATATGGAGGAAAACGCAGACGTTGTCGAATGATTAGATAAATAAATATTTAATAATTAAATTAATACGATTTATATAAGTATGGTTTTCCTTTACAAAATTCATTAATTCTATTACTTTTTCCTTTTTGTATTCCTTACTATTTTTTTCAAATTGTAAACCCATTTCTAAACATGTATTTATATCATTATGATAAATAATTTTATTCCCAAATAAATCATTCACTGTACTATTATTTGTTATACCCATTTTACCATATGATATATTTTTAAAAATTCTACAAGGTATATAGCCTACATCAACTTGCCATTGGTCTCCTTGAATAGAATGAGCTATTATAGATTCCGAAATAAGTTTTTGATTAGTTTGTATATTTACATTCTTTGAGAACCCTCCTAATTGTATATATTGAAAATTATGTATTTTACAAAAGTGTCTTGTACAAAGAGTGGTTTTATCTATAGGTGTTCCTATAAAATAAACATTTTTGTTTAGTGTAATATTATCCAAATTATTAATATTATTTTCTATTTCATGTGGTAATAAATCCGTTGCCCATGGAAAGTATAAAACTGGGTATTGTTCATTATTTGGGAATTTTGTATAATGAATACACTTTTCAAGTTCAAGATCATTTCTTTTTATACAATCTTTTGTATATACTTGAATATTTAACACTTTATTTATATCTACAATAGAATTTCTATACTTTTGTTGATCAACGTTATGTAAAATATAATAACAGTCCGGTCTTAAAGGAATTTTAGCATCCACTTGACCTTCAGTTAGAAATATTGTGTCAGAAAAATCAAACCCTTGAATATTATCATTATTATCAAACCAATATGTATCATACACTAAATAAGAAAACGTCCTATAAAAACTGTTGTGTATAAAACTATGCGTGTGTGAATATAATTTATGTCCCCATATAACAACTTTTTTTATTTTATCCATATTCATATTTATATGTAAATATTTATATATGTAAAGGAAAACGAAGTTTTCTTCCTCTCTATTCTCTTTAAGTTACTTTGGGAATAATATATATAAAACATGAGATTTTTGTTCCCAAGACTTTTTTGGGAAAGTCGATTTTGGACATTTATAAATGTCCATTTTTGGGTTTTGCAATATAAGTCCTGAAAAAAGTAGCATTTTGCTGCATAATTGAATTTTATGGTCTGATCACTTTTTAAAAGTTTTTCAATTTGTTACGATAAAATTTTAGTATTTTAATTCAAAAGTATTTAGGCATTTTTTATGTTCTATTAATATAGAACAAAATTGAATGCCGAAAAATGCCGAAAATGCCGAAAAATATTCGTGTGAACTATGTAACTTTATATGCTCGAAAAAAAGCAATTATGATATACATTTATTAACACCAAAGCATAAAAATAGAACATTTTTGAACAATTTAGAACAAAAAAATGCCGAAAATGCCGAAAATACAATTATGTTTAATTGTAAATATTGTGAAAAACCTTACGGTGCTCGTAATAGTTTATGGTATCATGAAAAAAAATGTGCTAATATCCTTGAAAATAAATGCAAAAATACAATTGTAAATGATCCAAGTGATAAAGAATTAATTATGATGTTAATTAAAGAAAATAGTGAATTCAAAGATATCATGATTGAGCTTTGTAAAAATGGTACGAATATAATTAATAATAATACAATGAACAATAGTAATAACAAAACATTTAATTTACAATTCTTTTTGAACGAAACCTGTAAAGATGCGATGAATATTATGGATTTTGTTGATTCACTCAAGTTACAATTATGTGATTTAGAGAGAATTGGAGAGGTAGGGTTTGTTACAGGAATTTCAGATATTATTATCAAAAACCTAAAGGCATTAGATATTAGCAAGCGACCGATTCATTGTGCGGATACAAAGAGAGAAGTAATGTACGTAAAAGATAATAACATATGGGAAAAAGAACAGGAAGGCAACAAGAAACTGAAAAAGGCAATTAAACATATTGCGAAAAAAAATAGCATGAATATTAATCTCTTTAAAGACAAATATCCGGATTGTATCAACAGCCATTCTAGAAAATCGGATCAATTTAATAAAATATATATCGAGGCATATGGGGGATCAGGGAATGAAGACGTGGATAATGAAAATAAAATTATCAAAAATATTGCCAAAGTAGTTTTTATTGACAAATCTCTTTAAGCGTTTTTGCGTTTTCCAAATATATGCGTAATTGGAAAACGCAAAAAACGCATATAAAATAAGCAATTATAACTGTAAATTATGCGACTTCATATATCATAACAATTATGTTTATAATATACATTCATTTCCATTTTTTTATGGAAATGAATAATGGAAATAATATGGAAATAATGGAAAACGCAAAAAACGCAAAAAACGCAAAAAAACTAGAATTTACCATAATATTTTCATGCTTAAATTATTTGCGGAATACTTGTTGTTTTTCCAAATTCCTTTTATATCCCTTGATCGTGTTAAATAATTTTTTCTTCTGTTTTTATCATGATGTTTTGTATAATCTTCATATCCAATTTGGCCAAAATTCACCCATTTTTGATGAATGGGGTCAAAAATGCTATATTTTTTGGCACTATTTCTAGCAGGATATAATTTAGCAGTCTTTCCTAAATATTTATATGCCATTTTTTGCGAAGTAGATGGATTAGAATATTTTCTTAATTTTTTAGAAAAGGTTCTTTTATTCATTTTATTCATAATTTTCCTACTACCGCTTTTCTTCAAACTATTTTTCTCCATTTGTATTATTCATACATAAATATAAATTTACGTCGAACATTTTTTACCATAACATTTATTTTGATAATAATAGTAATCAATATCTTTTGTCTTACCATTGTCATCCGTGTTAAACGTTGGTCCGCCTTTGCTTCCAGCCGCACATTTTTCATCACTTAACCAAACACAACACGACGTAGAATTACAGTTTCTTTGCGTTAACTTACCACATGATTCATTTAATGAAGAGGATCCCATATTATGTTTACAAAAACTATCGCCCTTTTTCATATTTATATTTACGTCTAAATTAGGATTATTATTATTATTATTATTAAGTCCTTCCATTGTAACGACGGATAACAATTTTTTTTCATGCCGAGCCTCTTTTTTATAATGGGAACTAATAATATCAATCATTGTAATTAGACCAAATATAATTACCACCATAATAAAAACATTTAGAACATATTTTATGGTTTCACTATCCATATTTATTATATTATGACTCTATAATAAATATTTTTATATACATATATTTTACATGACAAAAACGCGTAAAATTCACAGGTCTAAGAAAACGTTTCTTAAAAATATTAGAAAAACAACCGCTAGGGCTCTTCCAGTTGTTGAAAGTGGTTTAAACACAGTTGGAACCACGGTTGAAAAGGTCGCCGTTAACTCCGCACCCATAGTAAATAAAGGTTTAGCAAAAGTGTATGGTACAATGGCTACAGGCTTTGATATGGGGATTAAAGGTGTTAAAAAGGGAGTCACTATAATTACTAAACGAAGAAAGAGTCATAAGAGATCCAGAAAATCTAGAAAATCTAGAAAATAGTTATATTCCTTCGGCTGTTGCCTACAGAATATAATCGAAAAACTTTGACTCGCTCCACTTCGTCTACGTTTTCCTCCAGAGTTTTAGCTTATTCTATGGAGCGAATGAGTTTAAATCGATGATTTTTATTACGCAATCTATATAAATGCCTATTTCTTTTGATTTAGAAAAATTAAGACAGGAACATAATTGCGTGAATTATTTTGAAACCGGATTATGGGATCCACGATCTAATGTATCAAGTAAACAAGCATTATCTTGCGGATTTGATAAAGTGCATTGTATTGAAATTAGACCAGATTGGGTCGAAATGGGAAATGAAATATTTAAAGAATATATTATTAAAGGGAGATATAATTTATATTTAGATGATAGCACAAATATGAAAAAATATGTTACAACCGATACATTTATAAATAAAACAATGTTTTTTTTAGATGCGCACGTGGATAATAGTAATATCCATAATTATAAAAAAATGTGTCCTCTATTTGAAGAATTGGAAGCAATCAAAAGTATAGAAAGAAAAGATAATATAATATTAATAGATGATTTAAGAATCATTAAAAACGCATTTCCTTGGGGTGAATGTAGTTATGGTAATATTGATTTCTTACATCAAATAAAAAAAACTATATTATCAATAAATTCTAATTATAAATTCGCTACCTTAAATGGACATATTGAAGATGATATATTATTAGCATACATCTAATCCATTTATTGTAGAGTTGGAGCGATCCGAAGCAGACCTATATGCTCTAGATTTCTTGTAAAATAAACCCCTTTGTCGTTTTCACTTTTTTACTCCCTTTTGCGCCCTTTTTATGAAATTCATTATGACAAGTTTCACACACCGTCAATAAATTCGCCAAATTATTTTTATGAAATACTCCATCCGAATTATAAATAATCCCATCATCATTTGCGTCAGTTTGATGCTGTAAATGATGAACCTCCGTTCCCCTATTTTTCCCACAATTTTCACATACATTCACCACTTTTTTCGCATTAAAATGCGATGTTTTTAAAGAAAGCATACTACCAGTTTCTGGATGATACTTCATGCGAATATTGAATGCCGCCTCTAAAAAATCCTCAGGTAATTTCAACGATTTACACACTTCGAGTCCATACATACTATTTCCAGGCCCATCCTTCAATTTGCGATCATATATCAGCATATCTCGTTCTTTATCATAAACAACAGACATATGTTTTAGAACAACAGAGTTCAATTGTGTAATCTCCTCATAATCGACAATTTCGTGTAAATGTGTGGCGAAAATAAAACTGCTTTTCAAATGATGTAATTTCTGGATCCCAGCAACAAAAATACTTACCGCCGACGTATTTTCCGTCCCAGAGCATAACTCATCGCCCAAAATGAGACTGTTTTCGTTCGCCAAGCGCAAAATGGTCCTTAGCTCGGACATTTCAACCGCAAACGTGGATAGCCCTTTAAAAATATTATCGTTTCCGAGAATGCGTGTGAAAATATAATGATATGGTTTATAAGTGAAATTTGAACAAGGCACATATAGGCCGGATTGTGCCATAATTACAGCGATGCCGAGCGCTCGAATAAAGCTCGTTTTTCCGACAGCATTTGTTCCATATAAAAGAACTCCATCTTTTAATGTAATATCTTCTGATAATAGAGACTTTGACGTAGTAGCGCCAAGTACAATATCATTTGTAACATATAATTCATTTGTTTGAAGTTGCTCAATCAAACAATGTCTTAGTTGTTTGGCATTGACAAAAGATTTATTTGCCTCTACAATAGTTGGTTTACAATAATTATATTTTTTCGCAATTCTAGATTTTGCGTAAATGACATCAATCATTGTAACGAAATGAATAATACTTTCCAATTTAGTTTGAAATTGTTCGAATTTTTCTACAAATTTATTAAAAACGAGGGTAATATAATCCTTCAACGCAACTTTAATAGACGAAATATTTTTACATAATCCGGTGATTTGTTCATCTTCGATACAATTATTGGAGGCGCTTTGCTTTGAAAACGTGAATTGTGTTTTAGAAATCTTAAAATCAAAACTTCGTACATTTTTTCCGGTATCATAATTTAACCGAATAATGGTCGCCGTTGAAGGTAGTGCGCTCTCTAATAGTTTGCATCTTCTACTCGTACATAGTAAACTATAATTATTTTTCTCAGTTTCATGATTTTTTACGAAATCCGCGGTTTTTCCCTTGTCATGTATAATACTATTAAAATAGCATCGGATAGATTCTAATTTCGCCTCAGAATCTTTTAATATTTGCGTTTTTTCATCTAATTCTTTGTCAACGCCTTGGCGAATAAAATTGGTCTCAAAATGTTGAAGTTGGTCAATATCCTTTGCTAAGTCAATGTCAATATTTTCGTTAATAAATTGTATTATATTATCTGTAAACGTATGGATATGATCTATATTTTTTTCAAAAATGGACAAATATTCTTTTATTATATTGTCGTGTATTACATTATCATAAATTTCTTTAATAATAGAAATATTATTACATAAATGATAGAATGCTCTTGGGGATATTTTTTTTAAAAAAATTTGACGTTCCCATTTTGAGATATCTTTTATGGATGATAATTTTGTTTTAAAGAAATTATTATTATTATCATGGTTCTGGTCTTGATCTTGGTCCTTGTCCTTGTCCTTGTCCTTGTCCTGGAAATCTTTCATCATTTTTGTCAAAAAATGAGAAGTGATATCATATTCTCTTTTCAAATATTCCGTATTTGTAGTTGGATTCAAAAAATGATACGCAAATTTCCTTTTCCCCATAGGTGTCAAACAAATATTTAACATTTTTAAAACAGACGAGTATTTACCGCTATAATTATTATCATCAATAATATTCAATTGTTTGAGAGAATGATTGGCTAGAACAAGTCTTTCGGAACAATTTTCAAAAATAGGTTCCGAAATTTTATTCACCAAATTTGGGTTGTGTTGATAGACAAAATCAAGTAAAAAACAAAATGCCTGAGTCGCAACATTATTTTCGTAAAAATTTTGAGAGAACGTATCATAATTTTCAATTTTATAGAATTTATGCAATATTTCCTTTTGATATATTTGTTTTTCACAATTTTTGGCACGCGAAATAAATCGACTTTTCCCATTTTCTAAAAGAGGAATCTTATGAATAGAACTACATTTTATATTTGTATAATTAATGACATCATCTATTTCTCTATCAGGTAAATTTGTTATGAAAATAACCTCGTTTGGATTATAAATAGAAATATAACGTTCTAATTCATCGTACGTTGTTGGATTATTCATATAAGTTTCTTTAAACTGAAATATACTAGTTTTACCAGTGTAAATATCAATATTTGCCACGCCCACTAATACAAATTTGCCCTTCATGAACAGTTTATTATTTATTAGATCAATCCAAATACATGTTATATTATTACTGAGGCTGCTTGACACCTCGGTTGAAAAATATGTACCTGGGCTAAAAATACCAGAGCAACTGCGAGTCGTATTTTTTTCCGCCGCGTCCTGTGTAAAAACAACCGCAGTAAATCCTGCATCCTGAATTTTCCTTAAGTATTTTTCTATCATAATGTCTTTAAATCCGGCCATTACAACATTATCCTTCCCTATACATACATTTTTCTCTACGACATTGAGTTCGCAAATTTGTGAAAAAGATTGTATCTGACTACCGCTAATAATACTTGTTTTTTTATCAATAATACCATATACTTCAAAAAATGATCCAACTTGTGTTAATAATATAGTATTGGGACCATAGTCATTTTGATAATTTTTGGTTAACTCAAAATATTCTTTAATAAGAGCCATTATAACTTAATTATTACTAAATATTAAGTTATATCTTTAATCTAATTTGTTATATATTTCAATTATTTTTAAGGTGTTTAATCTCTTCTACGCAAGGATGACGATAGTCAATGTAATTTGAAATGATATATATGTAGAGGAAAACGTAAGTGTTAATCGAAGTTTTCCGATTATATTCTGAAAACTTTAGTCGAAGGAATATAGCTATATTATGCTTAATGAAATGATCTAAGAATTTTTATTCTAGCCAATTCCAAAGTTTTATTATTATTAGTATTATATTTAGCAGTATTTACAATAGGCACAGGATTTACAATAGGCGCAGTATTTACAATAGGCACAGGATTTACAATAGGTGCAGTATTTACGATAGGCACAGTATTTACGATATTTTGTTTCACCGCATTTATATTTTTATGTAGTTGATTTTGGTGTTTAGCTGATAAAAAAGCAGCCATTTTCGATTGATTTTCTCTTGCTAATTGTCGCTGATGAACTACGTTTCCTAAAGATATCATTATATATAAATGTAATAAAAAATATATATAAATATTTTTAAATTCTAAATTTATTTGATTATATTTTTTTATTTAGTATATGTATAATAATGCCTGGAAATGATTTTGGTGACGCAACTACAAATTTGAGTGCCTATCAAGTTCTGAAACGCTCGGATGATACTACTGTTACTAATGATTCTATTGTATCTGATTTATTATTTTCATTAATAAGTAATAATGATGTAGCATTAGCGAATTCTTCTCAGTTGCTTACAGATTCTTATGCTAGTATAACTTTACCACCTGTGAGTGGTCAAACTGTTGGTACATCTACAACTATAGACAAAGTTATGCTTATAAGAAAACAGGATACAACATTTAACAGCACAACAACTGGATTTGTTTTAACAACAGATCTTTCATCTAACACAACAAATTTGGTTCAACCTGTAATTGGTTATTACAAAAGCCGCACAACAGACGCCTCAATGAGTACGATAGTAAGTATCGATGGTAGTAGTACACCGTACGTATTATCAACCGTTGCAGTTGATGTTATAAACAATAATGTCGATTTTGAACCTAGAAATACAATTAATGATAGTAACCGTTATTTTAAGTTACATATTAATGAAACCGACGATCCTACATACACATTAGCTAAGGTTGTATTTGGACAAGGTAATACAACAAGTACTACAAAATCGACAGCAGATAGTAAAATGAATATTTCTTTTGATAATACGTTAAATGCTGGCGCATTAAACTTGGCAGCTTATAATTTAACAGAACTTGATGCTTCCACAAATACAATTACACGCGTATTATCTACTTTTGATACTAATATTACATTAAACACAAATTCATCCGCGTTACAAACACAGCTTTCTGGTGCTTCAGTAAATAATTTTGGTATATACCAATTTGATATTTCAAATAATACCGTAGATGTGTCTAATAATGATACTGGGTATACAAATACTACTAGTCGTTATGCTGTTTCAATTGTTGATTTTTCGAATAATTATAGCAGCTTGCCTACATCTGTAACTACAGCTTCATTTGAAAGTTGGTTTAACGGAGCTTCAAATGTAAAGGATTATTCTTTTATTAGTGTAACAAAGACTGCGCCTGGCGCAGGGTATAGTCTTACAACTCCTTCAGATGCTAGTTATATAAGTATTATGGATTATCAAGAAACATCATCTTATAATGATTATATGTATACATTAGCAGATCAATCTCATTTTATTGATATATCATCTAATGCGCTAACATTTACTTCTTTAGATGCTAGCAGTAATAATTCAAATAACGTCCTGTTTACCGCAAGCTTATTAGGAGAAACATTATCAGATACTGACGCTAGTTTAAATGGTGAAATTAGAATTTCGGTTGACGCTTCAAATGCTAGAACAGCTGATATAGGAACACCATCAGGATCATTTTCTACAAAATATATTGCTTATGCGTCTGATAACTCAAATAACTCTATTAGTAATACCTTAAAAACTACTAGAGATGTTTCTTATAATATTTATAATGTAATTCCTCCTCAAGGTTCAAATACTATCTACGATTCGTCTACAAATTTTGTAAAAGCAGCATCAGGAGCAGCTACGTTATACAGTAATGGCGCAAATAGTGGTACTGATTCTTTACTAGTAGCTGCAGATAGTACTCTTATTATAGGTGATTTATCTGGTTGTGAGGCTTTTTATGCAAATATTACTGCCTCGCGTTTACTAATAAATACTGCTACGGATAGTTTATATAACTCATATTTAATGAATGTTTCTGACAACAGTGCCAATATACAATCAAGCGTGTATGCGGAAGCATTAGGATATACCGCGAATTTCTTTAATACGTATAAAGATTATCGATTTTTTGTACAACCAAAGACAACTCTTGTCGATCTTAGTCTGAACTCAGCTTATGGATCATGGGGGTTAAGCAAAAGAAATTCGGACGGCTTTTTGAAAGCCACACAACCTTCCACAAAAGCTACTAATTATTTCCCACGTATGGCTGATATTAGAAAAGTGTGTAATGCTGATTCTAGTTTAAATATTACTTTTAAATATGCTACTGAACCATGGGTAAATAACATAAATGACTCGGCTGATACATTAACGGTAGAATATTCACTGGATGGTAGTTTAAATAGTTATGTGGCATTGACCGAAGCTGATATGTCTTATAATAATATAAGCAGTAGTACGAGTTATGAAAATGTAACATCTACTTCTACTATTGCAGGTCCCCTTTCTAAAGATACATACACATTTGTTAAAATGACTATTGTGGAAACTTATAATGTTGTAGCGCCATTTAATTTAGGTGGTATTACAAATATAGACTTAACAATAAATAATGTACAGTCTACTAATACTTCGTATCTTTTATTTCTAAGGTCTGACAATATTTCTACAACTGACTCGAACCTTCATACTAAGGCATTACCTAGATCAATATTACAAGGATGGACAATAAATGGTATTGATATGTCACTTGTAAATGAAATAATAACATCTGGGGAAACGCAAAAAACGATTACTGTATACAAAAAAGCTCTTACACCTTTAATCGCTGGATTATATGGAACAAATGGTAACATTACTAGTTCTAATATTTATGATTGGACTAGCGTAGTTACTAAAATGTTTGATATTGACCCTTTCTCTGGTACGGTAGCTATAATGGATTTATCAGATAATCTAACACCATCAGGTAATTATTTATTAAATGTACAAAATATTACACAGGGTACTGTTAAATTTTCACTTACACCGCGTAATGTAAGTACGTTAATGAATAATATTAATAAAATGACACTTACAGAAGCATCTGGGTATTATGTTAATATTTCCAGTCATTTACTTACAAGTACTGAAAACTATGTCGTGACTGCAAGAAAATACGATACTATTGACCAGCTTGGATCTATTTTTGGTACAGGACATAATAATTTAAATATATTTGATTCAACTATACATACCGGACCATCTTATAGTCCTACATTAACAGTAACAAAAACCTCTTCAAATGAAACTTTTACTCTAAAAACTACAACTGGACAGACAATAATGTCATATACCAGATCTTTGGATGTTATAAACGAAATACAATTCTTTTTTATGAGAAAGACTGGTTTATTCTGGACCCAAAGAACTTTAAATGGGGCTCCAGATACTCCGAAATATGTTGCTGGTTCTATCAGTCCAACACAAGGTTCATCTTATAATATTAACGTAGAAACTGGTGTTGATGTATTGTTTACTAAATCCAGTATGGCAAATCAAGACTCAGTAGCATTTAGTCTTAACACTGATATTTTAGAGGTTAAGAATGTAAAACAATCTGGTTCTACTTACAGTAATACTCGTTTATCTACGCGTTCAAATCTATCATTTACAGATCCTTCCGCAGAAACAATAACTGTACCATGGTGGAGAGGATATTATTATAATACTGGTAAAACAACATCAGTTCATACAATTAATAGAAGTCGTATGACATGTAGTGTAATAATAGGTAGTTCATCATCAACCTCTATAGGTCCTATATTCTACAATGCGGCATTACAATTAAAGGCCAAAAATAGTGTAACTCCTTTTAATTATAACGTTATACCAGCACAAATTACATCAAAATGGTCATTACTTCCTGCGGCTGCTCTAACTAATCGCGTAAAAAGAATACCAATAACATTAGTAACTGATACAATATCTGTTACAATTAATGATGGTAGTAATAATTTAGTCTCTACACCTTATACACATGTTTTGGCCAAATTTGATCAAGTATTTCCTAATTCGAATTTCAAAATACGAGCATCCACTATTCATTATCAAGATGCTGCTCCATCAGGTGATATATGGAAAGCTACATATAAAATATCTCCAATATATGTTTCTTATACTTCATCTTATACATTAAAGGGTGCGGCTACTCTTAATACAGTAAATTGGGGGGCACCAAAATTTACAATTTCAAATACATTAGCAAAACAAGGTATATGGTTTAATAATTCCGGATGTGTCACAACCGAATCTGACCCTTATCCATTTAAATTATCTATTCCACCAACTGCTCCAACACCTGGAAAAAGTTACGCCACATGTTATCCGCCATATTTAAAAGCATTTACTCCTCAGTTTAATGCGGCAGGTTCTCCAGGTTCACCAAGTTTATCAAGTTTTGATAATTCACGATGTATAACAAGATGGTCTCCTATTTTAAAACAATCATCACAGGAACAAATTACTCCATTTACATCAGGTGAATCCGGATTTTCTGGGTCATGTTTTGTACCGAATTATTATTTAACATTACAATCAACCACTCTTTTGACTTCTTATATAGCACCAAAAGTCAACATATATTTCACAGGTTTTTCTTCTACTGTAAAAATAACCGAAACGTATAATACCAACTCAGCCGCAAATAACGTGACAAATAGCGTGTATGTGCCAATAGAGGACTTGACAAATTATAATAAAAATTGGCAGCAAGATGCCGCCACAATATTAACTAGAACATTTGGTATTAATTTTGAATTATTAACCCAGGCGTTACATACTACAACAAATATGGCAGTGAAATTTAATAATGTAATAGTACCGACTAAGACATATTCTCTTTATATAACGACTAGTGAGCAATTAAACGCAAAAATATACTATTATAAATATAGCTCTTTGACAAGTGATAAATCAAAATTAAATCTAGATATTTATAAAGCAGAATTTGCGTATAGTTTAAATATTCCTGGTGTAAATTTAAAAATGTTACAACAAATTAAATTAGAAAACCCATTATCATTCAAACGTATAACAATTCCTTTCTATTATACAGATCTTGTGTCTACTACCAATGGTTTTAATATAATTAATTTTCAAAAATTAATAGCAACTGAGTTTTCAACTGTATCAACAATTAAAACCCCAATAACTAATGCTGGATGGGCTGACGTCACGGATAGTTCATTTGGTTGGGTGTGTATTAACGCATTGAATGCTACTGGTCAAGCAGCCTTAATTGATTTTGTAGCGGTTGATAACTTTTATAAAAATAGTTTTGTAAGAATCAGCACCCCACTAATACATAAATCTACCTCCAGCGATGGAAGATATTTATCTGCCTTAAATTATTATGGTGAATATAGTGCTCAAAGTATTAACACCAATTTGATTAAATTAAATATAACTGATTCAAGTACTACAGACTATAGTACTACTGATTCTGTTACTGATACTTCTCCCACGAATGACAATTTATCTCTATTAACCCAAGCAAATATTTCTGTTGAATTTAGGTAATTAGATAGATAAACTGTTTTGTAAACACTTCCTCAGGTAACGGATTCAGAGTTCAGTCGCTTTCCGCTGGGCTTACAACCGTTGCCTTTTGCTGCGCCGAAGGCTTCGGTTCGATCCAGACTAATTAGCAATTATATATGTAATTCTGATTGCTCAAATAAATATATAATCATTCAATAAATAATTATATATTTCTTTTCTTTTTGACTCGATAATCCGCTTCGTTTACGGATAATAATAAGATTCATTCACTTACGTTATCGCTTCGCAGAGGAATCTAGTCGCTTTCCGCTCTGCTTAAGACCTTCGCTAGCGCTACGGTTCGCTTCAAACTCATTCTTTCTTAATATCTATAACAACAAATTCAACATCTTTTCCTTCGACTAAATAATTCATAATGAACACTTTAAAATAATCATATACTGGTTCAGGTAATATACCTAAACTATAATAAAATGTTTTCAAAATAATAAGTAAAATAGTAACATAAAAGGGCAAAACTGATTTTGAATTATGCTCGCGTAACACGTTCTCCTTATATTTTTCATTGTAAATGGAGATTTCTATGGCAAATTTATTTTTTATATCCGCATATTTAACTTTATAACCATGTACCATTTCACCAGTTTCATGTAATTTATAAACGAATTTTCTAAAATCTTTTTTGGGAACACCTAAAAAATGTTGTAACTTTGATATTGTACCAGATTCAGTATCCGTAAAAATATCAACGTCAATATCACTATACTCAGGGAAATAATCCGCACGCTGAATGCTGCCATAATAATATATTTTTGTATCTAAATAAATCGATAATTTATTAAAAAATTGAGTCGCATAAGGCGACATTTTATTTGTAGTGGTTTCCATACTAAATTAAACGAAGATAATAAAATAAAACAGACAAAGCAGACAAAACAGATAAACAGATAAAATACCCTACAATTCACGATCTTCTTTCATGAAATTATGTAATAGCATATCCTTGTTACTATTTGTAATTTCACCTGCTAACATAGCGGACTCATATAATTGTCGAATAACATCTGTAGGAGCATTACTGCCAATTTTAATCAAATTATGATCCCTTAAATAAGATTTCACATCATTTAACGGTTTTTTCTTCAAATCTTTTTGTGCTAACAGAACTTGTTTTCTGGTTCCTCTATCTTTTAATAAAATCCCAACGGATCTTTTTAATTTGGATTTACCTAGAGTATATTTTCTGCGAATCGTTTTTTTAATAAATATTTTAGATGGTTCTTCGTATACAAACTCCTTCACTAACGTTCCGGAGTTTAGTTGCTCACCTACGCTTGCGCTCCGGATCGCTCCAGATCCATTTCCTAAATTAGGATTATGATTAGGAGTATGATTATGATTATGATTAGGATTAGACGTAGAATTAGACGTAGAAGTAGAAGCAAAAGAAATAGGTTTAAATTCTTCTCTACTAGCATCATTAGAAGCGATAGCCGACGGACTAGGCTTAACAATTAAATTATTAGACATCAGAATACCATCATTTTTTTGCTGAACAAATGGTTCCAGTTGCGTTCTTTGTTCTGCCATTTGTTTATGTTGTATTTTTTCCTTTAATAAATGTAACCGGTTCTCTCGTTCTGTCTCAGATTTATGTAAGGTATTACCACCCTCAATCATTAATGACGCGTTAGGATTTGTTACAACCATATTTCGCTGTGTCCGATTCCAGTCTTTAAATGTAGGTTTAAATCCGCCTTTTAACACGCCATACGGAACGTTATTATCCAGTTTATAATTTAGTTTCATGGCCTCGGTATTAATTTGAATCAATGGTTCGCGTAGTTCGTCCGGTAAATCCAAGTTGACCAAAGGTATATTATTGTTATTATTGTTATTGTTCATCGAATCATAATTTTTAATAGTTTTGCTATATATTTCATCTCTTTTTCTCTCTCTATTTTGCTCATATCGCGCCTTTTCATCATTTACTTTTTTTTGCTTAGATAAAGTTTGTAAATAACTAATAGAGTCATTAAACTCATCAGTGTATAAATGTAAATCATCTACCCTATTATCATCCCCACCTCCAGCCAGTGATGATTTATCTTCAAACACCTTAAATTTTTTGTTATTATTTTCTAAATATTCCGTTTCTCTAACCTTATGATCTTTGATTCTTTTTAAAAGTTTATTTTTCAAAATATTCGGCGATATTACAGGCATAATCGGCGGCGCCTTTCTTTCTCTATTTTTTTTAGTTTTTGAAAATCCGCCGATATTAAATATGGATGGATTGATATCGATCGTTTTATTTGACATTTTGTATTATAACAATAAACAAAAACGACCACATTAAACATAAATAGAGCTATACAGTTGTTTTTTTAGATATTCCGATTCTTTTCTATTCTTCACATTGTCGTTTTTAAGGTATAATTCGAGACCTTTGTCTAAATCTTTTACACTGATTTTTTTCTTTTCGTCTTTATTCATACAAAACACACGTTTGCTATGAGCGATTTTTGTTTTTGCTAAAAGGGTTTCAATATCGCGACCAAAAAATTTGAAACATTCTTTATTTTTCTTAAACCATTCTCCATTTATTTTCGCAGATTCATCAATAGACCACCCAATATCACCCACCTTTTTCAAAAATATATTATATAAATCTTCGCCATCATATTCATCTGTTTTAAAACGCCAAGTGAATCTAGAATCGAGGCCTTGATTATAATCAAAAAAGCATTCTTTTAATTCGCTTTCATAGCCAGCGATAATCACCATTAAATTTTCTTTATTATCGCTTAACGCCTCACATAAAGTGTCGATACATTCTTTTGAGAAACTATCGCGTTTTTCAGAGTTACCTAAGGCATATGCTTCATCAATAAAAAGCACACCACCCAAGGCTTCTTTGATTACGTCGCGCGTTTTCAATGCGGTTTGTCCCAAATATCCAGCAATTAAATCGCTGCGAGTAACTTTTTTAAAGGTGCCTTTATTCAATATACCGATTTTGCTGTATAATTTACCCATAATTTTGGCGATTTCGGTTTTACCGGTTCCTGGAGGTCCGTAAATCACCGTATGCATGAAATCACCGGAATTATCCTTATTTTTATGTAATTCTTGAATAAAATATATGATTTGATCGACAATATTGGTTTTAAGATCCTTCATGCCAATCATATTATTTAATTCGTCTAAGGGTACCTTTATGTCGTGTAATATTTTCATATTAATATTGTAATCAGTGTCGTCACAAATAGGATATGTTTCGATTAGTTTTAAAATATCAGAAATATTATTCAATTCGGCGTCAATATGAAGCAATTTTTTACTATTTGGTGGCGGCGGCGGCTCTGTATTTATATAATGGGACTTTTTATATATTTCATGTATTTTTTGTATTTTATGTATTTTGTTGTAATAAATTTCGGAAGGCGTATGAACATTCGTGGAGTATATATTTGGATCATGTAATTGTATTTGAGCCATAATTACATCTGTCGGAGTTTGACCGGTAAATCCACTCGTGTTTATATTGTTAAAATGATGATTTGATTTTTCAATAAACGAATCAATGACATCTTTTTCTTCGTCTTTTTCTTCTTCCTTTTCTTCTTTTTCATCCTTTTTTTCTTCCTTTTCTTCTTTTCTTTCGTCTTTTTCTTCGACCTTTTTACTAAGTTTACATGTGCTTTGGTCAATACTAATTAAAAATTTATTATAATTATTAATTCGAGCAGTATTATTTGATATATTTTGTTCATTTTTATTCATTATTAACTTATTATATTTACAAAGGTTCATTTATATTATTTTTCATGTATATTATTACTATATCATCCAATATCATCCAATATCATCCAATATCCTCCAATATAATCCATCTAACGTTTATATTTATTATTAAAACAATTTAAAAATAAATTGAAATGTAAAATAGTGGTAACTATGATGTCAAATATAAATATAGATAAAGGAAAAATGAATCCGGCTTTAAATAAAATAAATGACACAAATGATATATTTGACATTCAGAATGACCAATATATTGAAACTCCATGGGAGATTATCGAACAATATTTCAAGGGACAGCATCTTGAAAGATTGGTAAGACATCAACTAGAATCGTATAATAATTTTGTCGGATTTCAAATTACGAAAACGATCGAAATGTTCAATCCTGTTCATATTAAGTCTGATCAGGATTATGATCCCAATTCAAAAAAACATGCGCTAGAAATATTCGTTACGTTTGAAAATTTCCACATTTACAGACCGCAAATTCACGAAAATAATGGCGCGATAAAACTGATGTTTCCCCAAGAAGCTCGCCTTAGAAATTTCACTTATGCGTCTGGTATGACCGTGGACATTAATATAAAATACGTAGTTAGAACAGGAAAAGATTTGGAAAATACGCAAACATTTTACAAGACATTACCAAAGATTCATATTGGTAAATTGCCCATTATGTTGAAGTCGAATATCTGTGTTTTGAACCAATATAAACATTTTGAACATACCCAGACTGGGGAGTGTAAGTTTGACGCAGGCGGTTATTTTATAATAAATGGATCAGAGAAGACCGTATTAGGACAAGAGCGCGCCGCAGAAAATCGCGTGTATTGTTTCAATGTGTCGAAAAATAATACCAAATATAATTGGATGGCTGAAATTAAGTCGGTTCCGGATTTTAAATGTATTTCCCCAAAGCAAATTAATATGATGATTAGTTCTAAAAATAATGGATTTGGTAATGGTATTTATCTACAGCTGCCACGAGTGAAGCAACCGATCCCATTGTTCATTGTTTTCAGAGCTCTTGGTATCATCTCAGATAAAGAAATTTGTGAAAAAATTTTATTGACTCTCGATAATAATACTAATAATAATACTAATAATAATACTAATAATGATGATAATATTAATAAGCAAATGTTGGAAGCATTACAAGCATCAGTAATTGATGCCAATAAGCATTTAACACAAGAAGAATGTATCAAAAATATCACCAGTTTTGCCATGTATACGCCAATCAATATGGACAAAGAAACTGGCGCAAAAAAGAAACTAGATTTTACGATGGAAATCTTGAATAATGACTTGTTCCCACATTGTCACAATTTGACGCAGAAGATTTATTTCCTAGGCTATATGACAAATAAATTATTGTTATCATCTTTTGAAATTACAAAACTCGATGACCGCGATTCATATGTTAACAAACGCGTGGATTTAACCGGAACATTGCTTAACAATCTTTTCAGAAATTATTTCAATAAGCTAGTAAAAGATATGGAAAAACAAGTAATTCGAGAAATTAATAACGGATCATGGAAATCGACGGATGATTTTGAGAGTATTATTAACATGACGAATATTTATAAAATAATAAAATCAACGACAATTGAAAATGGATTAAAGCGAGCATTAGCAACTGGCGATTTTGGTATTAAGCATACGAACTCAAATAAAGTTGGTGTTGCGCAAGTGTTAAATCGTTTAACGTATGTGTCGAGTTTAAGTCATGCTAGAAGAATTTCTACACCAACCGATAAAAGTGGCAAACTGATCCCTCCTCGTAAATTACACAATACATCATGGGGTTTCCTATGTCCGGCAGAAACGCCAGAAGGTCAATCTGTAGGTATCGTTAAAAATTTGAGTTATATGACACATATTACGATCTATTCTAATTCTCTGCCATTGTATGAATATATTATGCCGGAAATTACTCCAATTGATGATCCAAATCTAGCATCGTCTGATATGTTTAATAAAGTAAAAGTGTTTATTAATGGTTCGTGGGTAGGAATTACTGATAAAGCGCAAGAATTATATTTGATGTTAAAAGATAAAAAATACAAGGGGATTATAAATATTTATACGTCAATTATATTTGATTATCGCATGAAAGAGATTCGAGTGTGTAATGATGGCGGACGTTTATCAAGACCCATCTTGCGTGTTAAAGACGACAATATTTTGATATCCAAAAATATCATAAATAAATTAAACAATGCCGAATTAAATTGGGATAATTTATTGACGAGTAGTAAAATAAATGATTCGGTGTTGGAATATATTGATGCGGAAGAACAAAGTTGGTCGATGATTGCTACAAATCCAAAGGAATTATTGAATAAATCTGCGAACATTCATAAATATACTCACTGCGAGATACATCCAAGTACAATGTTTGGCGTGTTAGCATCATGTATCCCATTTCCGGAACACAATCAATCGCCGCGCAATACGTACCAATGTGCGCAAGCCAAGCAAGCCATGGGCGTATATGTTACAAATTATGAAAATAGAATGGATAAAACGGCGTATATATTAAATTATCCGAGTAAACCTCTTGTAGATACGCGTATTATGAACATGATTCAGCTTAATAAGATTCCTTCAGGAACAAATGTGATCGTGGCAATTATGACGCATACTGGTTACAATCAAGAAGATTCTTTGTTATTTAATAAAGGGTCAATTGACAGAGGGTTATTCGTTACGACTATTTATCATACCGAAAAAGATGAAGATAAACAGAAAATAAATGGCGACGAAGAAATCCGATGTAAACCGGATCCGTCAAAGACAAAAGGAATGAAAATGGGTAATTATAATAAAGTGAATTCGAAGGGGGTTATTCCGGAAAATACAATCGTACAAAATCGTGATATCATTATTTCTAAAATAACTCCTATAAAGGAAAATAGAAATGATCATACAAAGGTGATTAAATACGAAGATCAGAGTAAAATATACCGGACCGTAGAAGAAACGTACATTGATAAAAATTACATTGATAGAAATGGCGAAGGATATAATTTTGCGAAAGTGAGACTGAGAATCGTGCGAAAGCCGTTAATTGGAGATAAATTTTCGAGTAGGCATGGGCAAAAAGGTACGATTGGTAATATTATTCCTGAGTCCGACATTCCTTTTACGAAAAATGGTGTGCGACCTGATATTATTATTAATCCGCATGCGATCCCATCTCGTATGACAATTGGTCAGTTAAAAGAGACGTTGTTGGGCAAGATTCTTGTTGAACTCGGATTATTTGGAGACGGAACCTCATTTGGACAATTTGAAGTAAAAGATATTTGTAAGGAATTGTTGAAATTGGGTTATGAATCAAATGGTAACGAATTATTATATAACGGATTAACTGGTGAACAGCACGAGTGTAGTGTATTTATGGGGCCGGTGTTTTATCAGCGTTTGAAACACATGGTCAATGATAAGGCGCATAGTAGGTCGATTGGACCAATGGTGAATCTCACTAGACAACCTGCTGAAGGGCGTAGTAGGGATGGAGGACTGCGGTTTGGTGAAATGGAACGTGATTGTATGGTCTCACATGGTGCGGCGAGATTTACTAGAGGGCGAATGTATGATGCGTCGGATAAATATTCTGTATTTGTTTGTAAGAAATGTGGGTTAATCGCATCGTATAATGATCAGATGCATATTCATCATTGTAGGACATGTGATAATAGAGTCGATTTTGCGTATGTGGAGATTCCTTACGCATGTAAGCTCTTGTTTCAAGAATTGAATACAATGAATATTGCGCCGCGAATTATTACGGATCATTAAATCCACTTTTAAAAAATCCACTTTTAAAAAAAGTGGAGCAAAATATGAAATAATTATATATACATTTTTAGAAATCCACTTTTAGAAATCCACTTTTAGAAATCCACTTTTAGAAAAAGTGGAGCAAAATACTGGAGCAAAATATTTGAGCAAAATACTTTAAAACATATGTTTAATTTTGTATATAATGGCTGTTGTAATACCAAATAATAATCCACCCCATAATGTGTCTATTAAAACAGTTAGGATAGACCAATTTGAAAATAGAGCCAAATTGGTTGTTTCATATACACCATATATTACTAAACCCAATAAAAACGCATCTTGAACACTTTTATGTGGTTTAATAATAAAATAATTTAGACCGACAACTAAAAATATATAGCAAATTGCTGCTCCTACAAAGTTCAGTTTGATATTGGTCCCCTGGACTTTTTTCACCTGATTCTCAAAATAACCTTTCATTAAATTCAAATAAACAGAATCAATTACAATTAAAATAATCGCGCTTAGTAACATCAAAAGATCGAACATTATATAAATACATATATTTTATTTAGGACATGAATCGATAAATAAAATGAAAGAATATAATCCAAACATTTTTTTAGTATTGTATTATATAAATGTCAGTAGGATTTCAAAACCCAATTAGTGGAAGTTATGGAACTTTTTCAAAATTTATTATAGATCCCAAACAACCTGGAGGAGCGATTCGCGGTTACATGCCAAACGCAACCGTAGATACGGATAAAACATATCCTGATTATGAACATATTCGTTTCACTTTAAAACAAGCTTGGAATACAACATATCCCAGTCAATTAAGAGCGAGTAATTTAACTAAATCAATTACAACCCCTTTTCGCGCGGTCAATAATTCAGGAGATTTATTGAGTCGTTTAAATTATTCGTGTGGTGGGACATGTCAATCATTCCAAAGTCGACCTGGGCTTAGTGGTTTAAAACAGCGATTTGGATCTATACAATCGACGTGTGTTCCATCTGCCACATATAGTAATCTTCAATTAAACGAGAAGATTCCTGCCGCCGCGTGTAACGTAAAGTATGTGTATGATAGTTCAGATTATACGACCTATTTGAAGCAGCGAGCAGTTAACAAGAATTACAATGATTTGTCAAATGGTGGAGATGATAACCGAGCCAGTCAATCTGCGATGAGAGCTATTAGACGATATTAAATAATTCATGGTCCAGTATTTTGCGCCAGTATTTTGCGCCAGTATTTTGCGCCAGTATTTTGCTTCAATATTTTGCTCCACTTTTTCTAAAAGTGGATTTTTCTAAAAGTGGATATATATGAAGAAGAAACCAACAAGACAAATAATAACAACCATTTCAAATCAACATATCAATAATACAACCATAGAATCATTGTCTACTATATTCAAGTGTACACGATGTAATAGTTATAATAATGTAATTCAACCACCTATACAAAATTGTATTTTTTGCGGTAATCCAAACTATGTAAAAACAAATAATAAACCAAAATAATAAAGACGACAAAGTTATTTAATATATTTTCATATGTTATATTAAATGACAACCCCATATAGTGTTTCCACATCAAGAGGTTCCGTATCTTATAATAATTATGTAAATGCGCCTATTACTGGACCATTAAGCACAAACCAATATCCTTGCGCAATTCCTTATCATAATTACGGTACATTATCCGGTATAAGACCCACTCCGCCCCAATTTTTCCCATCTCAAGAGCCAGTTTATGCGGAAATGAGTACGAACGCAAGACAACAATATTTAAGAACTTTTGTAAGTAGACAAGCTTTAGCCAATCAAATTGCGTTAGGTAAATTGTCCGCTCCATTAAGTTATCAAATATATTCATCTGATAGACAAGTTGCAACATCTTCGCATATGAATTATATTGCGCCAATTGCGTCGTCTATGTATCTGAATATTAAAAAAAGTAATGCAGTTGGACAAAGTAGCTATAAGGTGAATTTACCGGTTCAAGCGCCCATTTCAACCAAAAATTATATGCCAAGCAGCACGAGATCTAGTTTAAGGAGATCTCGTTCAGGAGGATGTACTGCGCCAAAAAAGAAGGGTGCTATTGAAAATCATAGTTTATCTAACGGCGCTACATGCGGTTGGGGGTCGATTGTTAGACAAACATATTAAATTATTATTTATTCATTAATACTTATTCATTAATACTTATTCATTAATAAAATAATATCTATATTTTATAAATATGTTACATAAGTATTTAGTCGAATTTATCGGAACTATGTTTTTTATGTTTGTTATTATAGCAACTGGTAATTATTTAGCTATTGGCGCGGCGTTAGCATTATGTATATTATTAGGTGGTGCTATTTCTGGCGGCGCGTTTAACCCAGCGGTAGCAATTGGGCTTTATAGTGCTGGAAAATTAGCCCAAAGAGATTTAATACCGTACATTATTGTTGAGATTCTCGGCGCTTTAGCTGGTTTATACGTTTACCAAAATTATGTCAAATAAAGTGTAAATAATTTTTAATAATTTTATTATAATTTCTTATATTTTTTTATATTATAATTTCTTATATTATAATATAATGCCAAGAAGAAATAGAAAAATGAAGGGAGGTGATGAGGCAGGATGGTGGAATTCTATTAGCAATACTTTATCTGACGCAAAAAACAAGGTAGTTTCTGTTTTACCTGGTTCTTCTCAGCCAGCACCGTATGTGGCTCCTCCTCCTTATACTCCTCCTCCTACATATACTCCTCCTCCTCTAGGCGGAAAAAGACGAAGAAGATCAAGAAAAAATAAACGAGGAGGATATTCCGCAAGCATGTCTACAAATAATTTAGCATCTAGCGCAGCATCGTTTTCTGGTAAAACCGCCCAACCGTTGAACATTGTGGGAGGAAGAACCAAAAGACGCCGTGTTAGAAACGGTAAAACGCGCAGACATCGTCGCAAATAAATTAGATGGATATACATAATCATCTATGTATGAAAGATTCCATATGTAAAACATTATATATTTTTAGTATTGATATATATATAATGGTAAATAAGACATATAAAAATAAAAAACATAAGACGAATAAAACGAACAAAACAAAAAAACAGAGTTTCCCTCAGAATAAAGTTATCATGAGAGATCGTAATTGTACTGGAGCTTATTATAAGCCATTTGTGAAAGATTTACATTTATCAACTCTTTCAGACAAAGTAGAAAGCAAGTCACATACAGAATTGATGAAATATTTTGTTAACAATTTAAAATTACAATACGCACCGGATAAAATTAGAGCTCAAAATGATTTTTATACGTATATTAATTATCGATGGTTAACAAATATAGAAAGTGATTCTATAAAATTGACGGATGATCAAAAATATTTGACTCAGATAGATAACTTTAGAGTTGTTCAAAATAAAGTGTATGAACAACTAAATGAAATTATTGTTGATAATATTAAAAAAAATAAGAATAAAAGTAACAAAGTGGTAAATTCTTTAGAGAATTTTTATAAATCCACGATAAATATAAATTCCATTGAATCATCTACAAAATATATTAATGAATATATAGCACAGCTAGATGAATTGAGAAAGGATAAGCAAAACATTTGGAAACTGTTGGCTATAATCAATAAAAACGCAATAATAAAACAAAGATCACCCTTTTATTGGAATTTAGCCATTGATGAAAAAGACCCAAAAAATGGTATTGGTTATTTATATCCAATTATTCTTCCTATAATAGATGTAAATGCTTATATAGATAAAAATAATATTTATAGAAAAGAATTTATAAAAGGTATTAAAAACATATTTACGAATTGTATAGATAAAAAACATAATACCAATTATAAAGATGTTGTTCCAGTTCAGGATAAAATTTTTATAGCCTTTGGTTGTAACGAGTTTAAAGAAGATGAACATGGTTATAATTTAGTAACCGCCGAAGATGCGTTAAATATATATAACTTTAATTGGGCAGAATTTACCAAAGAATTAGGATATCAAAATACACCAGAAAAATTTGTTTGTAAAAACCTAAATTATTTAAAATGTTGTTCAAAATTATTAATTGAAGAATGGGATTCTGAAGAATGGCGAAATTACTGGATATGGATATTCGTAACTCAAATTATTCGATCCACTCAAGAATGGTTTAAGTATTATTATAATTATTATAGTAAATTTGAGAGAGGGCAATCTTCGCCTATTAAAATAGGTATAGTAAGAACTACACTTTATATAAATATTGCTTTTAATAAATGGTTAACCAATCAATATGTAGCTAAATATAATGATAATATTAAAAATCAATATGTAAAAGGGCTAAGCGAAGATTTGAAGGCAATTTTTATAAGAATCGTAAAAAGAAATGAATGGTTATCACCAAAAACAAAAAAACATGCGCTAAAAAAATTAGACAAGTTGATATTTGAAGTTTCACAGCCTTTGTATATCGAGGAAGATCCGGTTTTAGATTATGCGCCAAATGATCTATGGGGCAATTTTATAAAGGTATTTGATTGGATGTTACATAAAGAAATTGCGAATGATGGTAAAAAATTTATTCAACATGCTACATTAGATTGGACGCAATCGCCTCCTAAATTTAGTGGGTATCAACCATATATGGTAAACGCACAATATATTCCAACACAAAATAAAGTCTATATTCCAATAGGATATATTCAAGAACCATTTCTTAATTTATCTGATGAAAAGGGAATAGAATATAATTTGGCTAATATGGGATTCACTATAGCACATGAATTATCGCATGCGTTAGATGATTTAGGTGGTAAATTTGATGAAACAGGTACATTATATGATTGGTGGGGAGAATCTGATAAAAAGAAATTTAAAAAAATTCAAACGGAAATTATAAAGCAATATGAGGGTTGGGCAAAGAGAGACGGAATCGATTTTGATGCGGCTTTAAGTGTTGGTGAAGATATAGCCGATATATCTGGATTAGCCATTTGTGAAGAATATTTAAGAGCATATCAAATTAAAAATAAGGATGTTTTAGCATCAAGATCAAGCTCTTATTCTTCATTTTACATATTTTATGCTCTTCAACAAAGACAAAAGATTAGCAAAAAGGCATTGATTGGCCAATTGCTTATAAACCCACATCCTCTAGATAAATATAGATGTAATGTTCCTTTGTCGCGTTCATTAATATTTAAATTAAATTATAATATCACTAAAAATGATATGATGTATTGGCCAAATAATAATTCTGTCTGGTAAATAAGGGTGATAATAAATGTGATAATGAATATTATCTTATTATCTCATTAAAATTTAAAATAATATGTTTATTTTAAATTTTATAATTTATTTTTTTTAGTGCAACGATGCTTTGTCCATAAATCTATATAATATGTAAATACCTAATGCTGCCAAACTTGCAAAATAGATTTGGGCGAGCGGATCGTCTGGTAACGGAACTGATTCTGCGTTTTGTGCGATTCCTTGAAATGTTTCTTGACAGCTTTTACCAGTTAAAGGATTTTGGCGGTTTTGGAAAGAACACGCATCCATATTTTTTATATCCGTTAGAGTAACATAATGGGATTCTGTTGAACTATTATTACGTGTATCTATGGTTTGCATAGTGAGATTTTGACACGGTGGTGTTGAACCGGACATAAAAGCCTGCATAATACCAAACGGATTTAACACATTTAAGTCACTCATTGTGCCAGGAATAAGACCTTTAAATTCCGAAAAATTAACTCCTAATCCACTGGATATAAATGGAATATTTCCTGATGGCACATTATCCACGTAAATATATCTATCCACTTGTTTTTTACTCGCCGTATCCACACATTTAGCACCGGTCTGTAAGAAAAATTTATTTCCTAAAGGGTTACCAGTAGTAGAGGCGTTACTGTCTCCTGTTACAAGTACTTCTACATATTGAACTAACCCATTGATATTGTTACCTAATGCTTGTAAACTACCTTGATCACTCATACCAATTTGACTGGGGGTTTTAATATTTTTATAATATGGATAACTAGGTCCTAATAATTTATCTTGAACCCCTTGCGCATCATTTAATACTTCTTCAAATAAATTAGACATTATACTTACTTTATATAAATATATTTTTTTCGTTCATAAAAATAAAAATAAATAACAAGAAGCATATATTTATTCCATTTATGTTCCAGTTATTTGTGGGGGAGTGGTTCCAACCATTTTAGTCGCATAGTCTTTTTGTGCTTGAACTAAACCAATTACTTGAGTTTGCAAAATAGTTACATTTCCACTTAAATCTTGGACTTGCTTGTTTACTCCAAGTAAATTATCAAGTTGTCCTTTTAATACCATAATATTACCAGCATTTTGTTGAGCTAATATCAACGCATTTGCTGGGTTATTCGTATCATAATCTTTATATTGATTTTCTAATCCTTCTTTAAAACAAGATTTTCCAAAATATGCTAAAAATAACTGGTAAATAATTAATAACAAAAATAGTAGAATGAGAAAGTTTATCAAGTTGAACATTAATATTAATATATAATAATATTACTTTTTATTTTCTTTCATAATAATATAAATGTCATCAGCTTTTTATCCATTAGGAATGAAAACATATAATAATCATGTTCCCCAAGGCGGTTATAAATCGTGGAAAGGATCCGGTCCTTTTAGTAATCCAGTAGGAACCGCATCTAGTCATATTAGACCTCTCACAAATAATGATTCTGGTAATGTATTTCAAACTGGTTTTGGGTTGGCGAGACCTATTAAACATTATAGAAAGGGGCGAGTTATCCCTGCTTATCCTATCACAGTTGTCGATCCAAGTAACCCAACTCAATATATTGAACAGGAATTAATAAATTATAATATGAACCGTTTTGTTGCTTCAAGCAAAGGAGCGTCCTTGGGAGGTGGCGCTGGTGGTCGCGGTTTATTGAATGAAATGATGGATAATCCAGGCAGCTATATTGTAAAACAAAACACCGTTGATGAAAATGGCACCTTTGAAGGGTTACAAAAAGAGTGCCAAACATGTGAAGGTGTAGGTATAATTGCGTCTTATTATCCTAACACTACATATTTAACCGAAAACCCAGAAAATAATACACAAAATGCGACATGGTGTTGTAATCCAGAGAGAAAAGCTAGAAGAAGGACTGTATACGCCAGCACCATTTTAAAGAAAAATTATTATACTACAACAAAACAATATTTACAAAATAGATGTCAAACATATGATCAAAAAGCGTTCAACTTTCAACAACCGAATCCGGTTAAAACGGAGGTGTTTATTAATTCACCTATATCTTCCACGGAAATAGCCGCAGCTAAACCAGGGAGTGCTCTTGCTACGTTCAATACATATGTCGCGAATTGTTTTCCAAATGCCGAGATTTTTGATGCTACAGAAGATGCTCTAATCGCAAAGTTATTGAATATATTATTAAATAAAGGCATACTAACCCAAGAACAAGTAACCACATTTATTAATTTAGAGTCATACAATTTCGACACTTTATTTAATTATTTAAGTGGATTACCAGCAGGAACAAAAACGGCTTCGTTGGCAGAATTCGTTGCTTTCATAAACAACCCTTATTGGGGAGTTCCATTTGCAGGACCATCGAATCCAAATGGATGCAAACTTACCGTATATAAACCAAATAATCCTCAGTTTGCACAACAAGGGGCTGTATCAAGTAGTACAAGAATGCTCAAATTGAACGTTGATACTATATCCACAAATGCGGCTACTTTTAACAAGAGATCTGTTGGAACATATTTGAATATAAATGACTTGGTAAATGGATCAAATGGATCGAATGCTTTTATTCTTAAAAATAAGGCTCCTCCGTGTAATAGTCCGCCGATAATTCAACATCAAAATAAAAAAGCGTGCCATCTGTCTCCTAGTTATAACTTAGCTGGAATTCCATCGCAACCAGTATTTAGTTCAAATCATTTTGCTCAGTCGCCAGTGAATCCGTTAATGTAATACATTTTTTTAAATTATTTACATTATTTACATTATTTACATTATTTAAAAATTATTGAATATTTCATACAATAATTTTTGTTAGTTTTAGATTATTTATACACTTATTTCGCCTGTTTTTACATCGTCTGTTTTTACATCGTCTGTTTTTATATCACCTGTTACATCGTCCTTTATATCCACATAATCCAGCATTTTTTTATCCGGATCAACATCATTGAATTGAATGCGACCTTTCAAATAGGAAGAATAAAATATATTTTTATCTGTATGAGCAGTTGTATAAATATCGCCTAATTTTGTAATCATCAATATTATATTTGTGATATAGGTGGTGGTTGTTTGATTATCTAAATAATAGCTAAATACCACAAATCCACTTAAAATGGTATTCACTATAAATAAACCCATTACAAAATATCCTAGTCTTTGGTATGCCTTATCTAAATATAGAATATTTGTTCTTTTCTCGATTGGTAAATGGTCTAATATTTTACCAACGGAATCATTGTCTGATGGCATTTTTTGGTTAACCTCTAGATATGTAATCAGTCTATTTTCTCTCTTGATTTCAATAAAATATAACGCAACAAAAAAGAATGTTGTGATAAAATTAAAGACCAGTCCAGCATTATATAGCATAGAATCTAGAACAAGATTTTCACTTAATTGACAAGTATGATTTCCGCATTTTTGAGGGACAAATAAAATTAAAAAGGAAGATACCATTACTCTATATAATTCAACTAACACAATTGGAACAATGGTTATTCTTTGAACAAAATCTTGGTTATTCATTTTTTCGGTAAAATAAGCAAATATATTTTTAGATACTTTCCATTTAACTATTTTTTCTTCATGAATCGGTTGTTCAAGCTGATCAATCGTTGGTTTCGATTTATAAATTTGTTCAATATCTATTATAATTTCTTTATTCACAATAGCTAATCTTTCTAAAATTTCAGTTGATTCTAAATTTTCCATATATAATAATATAATTATAATAATATTATTTCATCATATTATCATATTATCATATTATCATAATTTCATGATATTCTAATTTACTTGGTTAGGTTCATTTACATCTACACCTAGACCTAGACCTACATCTACACTTATATCTAGACCTACATCTAGACCTACATCTAGACCTACATCTACCATTATTTCTTTTACATCTTTAATAATGGGTAAAAAAATATTTGTTTTTTCCGAAAATTTATTACAAGGGATTCTGTATTTTTCACACCAAGTCACCGATTTTTGTATATTCGATTTTTTAATCATTTCTATTTTATCATCCTTATTTTTATTCTTAAAAACATTTATAATTTGATCTAATGATTCTAATTGTTGTTGACCTATTATTATATTCATATCATCTAATTTATTTACAAAATAGTTAGGGATTTCTATATTTATCAAAGAAGCTATATTTTTATGCTCTAGATTATTTATAAAATGAAACGACTTCAAATAATTGGTATGATATAAAATTGTTTTTTGTTCATCAACTATAAAATTTTTACAAACAATATATTTTTCAAATGTCGTTATATTGCTCGTATTTGGTTTAATTATATACATCTTTTCAAACATCGAGCTCAATAAATATAGCGCATCAATGACTGGTTTATGAAAAATATGATCCATTTTTATCAAACAAGAACCACCTCCATTCAGTTTTTTAAATATAACCATTAATATTTCAACTAATTTTAATATATACATATTTAAGTTATCAGTATTGTTTTGATGTGTTACTTCATAAAATATAAAATCCATTTTTACATCATTCATAGTATTAGACGTTTCTTCATTTAATGAATCTACACAATATACAACATCTTCTATATAATCTTCTCTTATCATTTCAATACAATCCACTGTATCTGAATAATTATATGAAATATGTAATGATTTAATGGATTGATTTTTATATGGTTCGAAAATGTTTAATGTATTGGCTATTTCTAAAAAATCGTAAAATATATTTGTATTTGGTTTCAATTTACTCACTGAAAATTTGGAACCAGGAACCCTAGAAAATATATATTCATATGGGTTGATTATTTTTATTATTTCATCGAATGTATTGAATGATGTATCTTGATCATATAAACACATATTTAATATTTGTTTTTTCATTTCATTAAAAAAATTATAAAGACTATGTGAAATTTGCGGTTCCATTTTTTGTTTGTCATATGTAGGATGTATCTGTATATGATTATTTGTTTTAGGTAGTATATAATAACTCATTGTTTATTGCTGTATATTATAAGATTTATTATTTAAGTAATTATTACGTGTTAGTTATTCCTCATCTTCTTCTTCAATAATAAGTTTTTTTGTTTGTTTCGCCTTCTCTCCCTTTTGTTTTACCGTTTTTATTTTTTGTTTTGTTTCCGTCTCTTTATTAGCTGGCGCCAATGCTTTTTCTTTTTCTAATACCGGTGCTGGTTCATCAACTGCTTCAGACGCCGCAATCAACAATATTTTTTTGCTTAATTTGCGAATTTTCGGTTTCAATTGTTTATTTATTTCTTTTGCGACTTTTACAGTTTCCTCCGTTTCCTTTTCATTTTTCGACATATTTGCCTCACTATATTCACCTAATTCAAGCTCTACCTTTTCAGTATTTACATGTCTAATTTTCTTATATACAAAATATCTATTTAAGAATGAAATCTTCTTTTCAAAAGCACTCATTTTAGCCGCTTTACCATAATCGGCTTCCTTATATTTGTTTCGTTTAATTTCTTCCAACATATTCAAGAACAATTCGCTAAACAATCCACTACCTTCAGGCAGTCCTAAACTTTGCGCCTCATTTCTATCAATTAGCTTGAATCCATATGTTTCTAACACACGATCCAAATAATCAAAGTTCACCAAATATTCCGGAATAAGCTGGTTAATCGATTCCTGAAATACGTCAATTCTATAACCAATAGAACTGGAATTATCTTCAAATATATCCGAGCCATATCCTTTTACAATTTCCCATATTTTTTTATCATCTTCAATAATTTTTATACTTTCGCCAGTTTTTTGCTTCCGTAACAGATTGAATATGGTCTTGCCATCATATGCGGTTCCAATAAAATATCCACCAATTTTGGAACATTCCGAAATATTTCTTATAAAACCCTGTAAAGTGTCCGGATTTTCTAGGAAATAATGAATCGCAAATTGACACGAGGAAATATTAAACCCATCTTCCCCAATACCATGTTGTCTTGCAACAGCCTTCCCAATTTTCTCAGGTTCTTTTGTACCTATACCAAATACTGCGCTGGTTATTTGCTTAGCCTTATCATTTAACATAGCACTGCCATTTTTAATATTATACGCACTATTACCATTCACGAATAAAGCATACGGCATATTTTTAGTAGTTTTGCGCAAATTTAAGAATCGCGCACAAGCACCGTCGAGACGATTCTCCAAGTTATCTTTCGATATATCAATACCAAATACAAACGATAATCTCGCGCTAATCCATTTAGGTAGATCTCCGGCCTTCCCACAAGCAAAATCGATTAACGTGTCTCCTTGTTTAGATACACTTTTTACAAGCATTTTTTTAACATATAAATTATGGAAATTTTTCATTGGTTCCGTCATAATAATTCCGGAAGGTTTATTGTAATACGTATCTTCGTCAACCGTTACATCCGGAATATTTAACCCAGAACGAATCATATTTTCGTCCACTGGGTTATGGATTGATTTCCAATTGCTATCCGCCACTTTAAACGCATTGCCGTATTGTTTTTGTCCTTGCCTATATTCCGCAGTTTTATCATGTCTAACTCTCAACGGTATCCATCGCCATCCATTTTCACCGTCCAAATTGTAACTAAATTCGACAATTGTTCCGTCGGTAAACACCTCATCTTCTTCTGAAAACATTTGCTTTACACCAGAGTCATCATTACGCAACATTATATTACAAATTCCGGCCTCTGGATCATATGGACATGTGGGATAGAATTGTTTTGGTATTAAATCGTTTGTATATTTATCTTCGAATGCTGGCTTATAGTCAGGCAATTTATCGTCAATCACATCTTGGCATGGATTAATATAACCATCGCGTCTTTCACTAAACCCACACCTTAATTGGATGGTTTTATATTCACTTAATTGTACGCTTTGAGCGGAATTTATACCATCTTCAAATATTGGTTTTACAACTTCATCGCCATTGGCGCCTTTTACCGTTGTTATGAGAAAGTCGATTGTATTATATTTGGGAGGTTTCCATTTAAATGAATGTTCCCAAGTTATTTTTGTTTTTGGGCCAGCTTCTCCAATTTTTACAGACCCAACGCCAAAATACGCCGGAGTAAATATGAGACCATCTGTTTCGTATTCAAATCGGTTTTCACGAACCTTTGATAATATTTCATTACATCCTGAAAATATGGTTTGTTTGCTTGACAGTGGGTAAAATTCTTTGTTTATAACTCGAATTGGAGAAATTAAATCTTTATTTGTTTTTAAAATATTGATTATTTGTTTTACAGTTGATGCTTGTTTATTATCTTCTCCTGAAACCATAATTGATACTGGCTTTAATCCTTGTATTAATTGTCTTAATATGGTAAATCTAGAATGATTCCTTTCTCTTTCTCTTTCTTTTTCGGTTGCTTTCTCTTTTTCGATAGGCATAAAAGATAGCGCTCTGACGTCTTTTTTATTATAGTAATAAATATCGAAAGCCGCATATAAATTAATAAATTTGCCAGCTTTGTCGTGCGCGATCAATTCGCCATCTAATAGCGAATGAAAGCATTCTGGATTTGTTGTTTTTGCGCCAGTAAATATAACGCTCATATTTGTATTAATTAAATAGATCTTACCTGTTTCATTTATATACATTAAATGACGATCGCCGTCTGCTTTGTCGGTAACCGTGTAATTCTTTCTAATATTTGGTTCAGATGAATTGTCATCATTTGCCGCTATATTTTTTATCTGTAAAGTAATTGAATTTGGTCCGATAAATTGCCTATTTTCGATTCTTTTTGACGGTTCATATTCGGTATCCCAAATCATTCTCATATAAGAATCCAACACTTGTCTTTGTTCTGGATATGAAATGGGATAATTCGTTCCCTGTAAACCTCCCAATACAAATTTAATTACCTTTCTTAAAGAATCTAATATCAACTGAGGTTTATTAAATTTCGTGGCAGGACCAATTTTGGTATTATCTATTTCTAATTCAATTTCATATACTTCTGGGTTATTAAATACATTTGATTCTTCCGTTGTATAAACTCGTTTCATTTCATAGCCTTGTTTATTCGCATATTTTACAATACTAATATCTACATTAATCGGATAATCTGGATGAGTAAATGTCACGCGATTAATATATCGAAATGTTTTTTTCGATTTTCGCCATGTATCCATTATATATTTTTGTGTTCCGGACTTTATACTTTCCTCAGATTGATAAGAAACTCTAAAATTAAAATCATCAAAATTGACAGGGGATATTTTTTCTTTCTTTTCATTAAAAACCGGCTTTTTATTTGTGAATTTTATACTATTAAACATGGAACTTTGTTTTTGTACTTCATTTAGATCATTGGTTTTACAATAATTTTGAATATTATGTAAACCCTCGAGTTCAGTTCTAATACCAGATAATTTAAATTTTCCTGTAACATTATCTAAATATTCTGATTCCATACGTAATGAATATAACCCTACTTCATCTTTACTGAAAAACCCAAATGATTTTAACATCTTTATCACATTATCATAATCATTTTTGGTTAATGATTTCACGCCTCGCGTTCCAAATCTCACTTCTAATTCATAATTTTTATTAGATGAATAAACAAATGGGTTTGCGTTATAAAATTGATTTATCAAATTCGCAAACCGTTGCTGGTTAGCACCTTGTGGTTTTTGTACTTGTTCTATAGCATTTTCATTAAGATTACCTTCATCCCCATTTTCTTCAATAGTAGCCGCGATTAATTCTTCAGGGACAGTCTTTTGAGATCCCATATTTTTAAGTGTAGAAACATCGTCAGGTTGATTTTGAAAATTAGATGGGGAAGGAGGTGAAAAACTTGGCGTTTTAGCACCAACCGGAGGTGAATTATTTTGTATATAACCTTTTTCTTTAGAAGAAGATTCCTGTTCTAAATTAGGATTAATTGATTTTTCAATAGAAGACATTATTATATATATAATAATACATATTTTTAAATAGTTGTTCATTTTTTTTTAAAAATATTGAACAATTGCCTCATATAACTGAGTTTTACTTTTAGCCTTATTGGTCTCCTTATTGGTTGTTTCAATTGCTAATTTACTACAAAAATCAATTAATTCTTGTGATTTATACGCCGAAATAGATTTTATAGGTTTATCAATATTATCAATTTTAAATAAAGTTGACTTAAAATGAAGCACTTTTTCGGAAGTCTTTACATTTAGTTCATATCCAAATTTATCGTTATCTAAATGGTAAATTATATGTAATTCGCTACTGTCATTCATTAAATGTTCGAAATATGTTTTTTTATTTACATAAAAAATATTCACATTTTCTATCACACATAAAGATAAAAACGTTTTTAGATCTATTTTATTGTCATTCGCTAATTTATTTTCAGTATGAGTTAATGTAGCGAATTTATATGTTTTTAACAATTGCTTCTCTTTTCTCATTTTTTCAACATATTCGATTTTGATTTTTTTATCCAATACAATATTTCTGTTTTCTAGCAATTCATATTTTATATCACCATGTGTCATAATATAGAAACACCAAAACAAGGTGTCTTTTTCACATGGAATCATAATTGCGTTAGTATTATTAGCAGTATTATTATTAGTAGTATTATTATTAGTAGTATTATTATTAGTAGTATTGTTAGCAGTATTATTACTATTATTACTATTATTATTAGTACTATTATTACTATTATTAGAAGTATTATTATTGTAAAAACCAACAGCTTGTTCTTTTTTACCTAATTTTTTATTTGTATTTGTATTTGTATTTGTATTTGTATTTTTAGATGTATTTGGTTGAATTTTCATCTCTAAAGATTTCAGAATGGTTCTTTCATCTAGCATATACTCTTGTAAATCCTTAAATAAATCTTGAGACGATATATCATTAGAAATAAATTTGCTCATTTATTAGATATTATCTTGGTTTTATCTTTAATATCTTTTGCGAAATATGTGTTTTTATAATCTTCTTTTTGTTTCTCTACTTGGTGTAGAGCAATTTCTTGGGTAGTCACATATTTGATATAAACACTAAGTTCATCAATAATTTCTCTTTTCAGATCAGAAAGATTAATATGAACACCATATTTATTTTCATTTAAGGTAACATTGTAATGCTTACTAAGTAATCTTAAAATTTCGACTTGATTAAATTTATTCATATTTTCAATTGTCTCTCTGATATAATTCAGTTCGCTAACCGAAAAATTATTGTTTTCATTAATTTCATTTGTAGATACTGACATAGATACTTCCATTTTATTTATTTAGTAATTTGTTTTTAAATGCGTGTCGATTAATATTTAAAAATGCGAATAAATATTAATTAAATATGGAAGATGGTATGGAAAGTAACCGAAGTATTCTTTTGGAGAATAGTGGACAGAAGTTTTCCTCTACATGTTATAATTTTAATGATGTAAATAATGATGTAAAAAATGATACAAATGATAAAAAGGATAATTCAATAAAGTTTGTTTACTTCTTAGAGAATGCTAAATTAGAAGATATACGAATCATTTTGGATAAAAATCAGGCAATCGAAATCTCAAAAAAAAATAGTGATAAAAAAATACATATTTTTACATTATTAAAAGACGGTACATATAATTCTACATTTCAATTTTACAAAAATGGTGTTATTTTTATTCTTCAATAACCAATCTAGGTTTTGCTTGTTCCTTAGGTTTTTTATAAAACTCTTTATCTACTTTTGGTTTTACCAATTCGCCAATAATGGATATATATTTATCATTTAGTTCAAAACGTTGACCTATTACCCTTACGTTAATTTTATCTCCTTCTTTGATTTCCGCAAATTGCGCAACATTATAATGATGATCTTTCGCTATAAATACTACAATTGGTGACGGTAATTCATGCTCCTCTTCAGCTCTAATACCAGCCTTTGTAATATTTTTCGCAACACAATTTATTATCATACCTTCAACCGGAAAACATACTTCGCATTCAAATACTATCGTAAATGTAATATTTGTTCCGCGCTCAACAAGTCCGCTTGAATTAGTAATAATTTTTGAAGATCCTGGTTTTATATATCCCTCAACAAGACATTTTCCTTCATAATTTGCCGAAATATTTTTTTCAATTGTATCATTTATATTTTTACCAATAGCCGTTATAGGTAAACTAATATTTCGCGTAATTAAACATCTAGAATAAATGGAATTTGTTTTATTTATATCTCTTTTTTTATACTTTTGTTGAGTTGATTTTGCCAAGGTTTCCATTATTATAATGTATATATATTATCTTTTAATTGTTTTTTCAATTTTATTTAAAAACAATTAATCTTTTTTTTAAGTTATTTCATTATACGTTTATTTCATTATACGCTTATTTCATTATACGCTTATTTCATTATACGCTTATTTCATTATACGCTTATTTCATTATACGCTATTCTATTATACGCTATTCCATCATACTACAACCTTATAAAGTTTATGATATATCGCCATTTCAGGTGTTAATATCCATTTTTTATTATCCTTTTTAATTCTATCATAGTATCTCAATAAAAATTCTTGAAGCACACACAACTCTGTATGACCTACAGCTTCGCGAATTACATTACCATCCGCATCTTTTTCCAATTTTGTATTCTCAGATGTATATTTTTTCTCCCCTACGATCAGATTTAACTTTGTCAAGGTTTTATCCTTACCTGCTTCGTCACATCTAGCACCAGTATCACGCGTAGAAGCCATATCTTTGGTTTTAAAAACAAAATACCTATTATTTTTTTCATACCCAATAAACCCAATTAATTTATTGTAATCCGCTAAGATAAAGGTTAACTCTTTTTTTGCTTCTGGGGTTACGGCTATTTCTCTTTGTTTTTCTGGTTCAGCCTCAACCCATTTATTATTTTTATTTAATATCATTATTTTGATTTTATTCAAATGATATAATATCATAGCGTGGAAATTCACGCTTACAATACTATTTCGTTCAAAATATTCCTTTATATACCATTCAAGAGAGCCTTTTTTAATATTTTCCAATGAATAAATATAATTCAATATATCCAATTTATCTTGATACAATAATAATTCAATCATATGCGCTGTTAAAAAATCTAACAAATATTCTTTCATATCAGGATATTCTTTTGACATTTTTTTAATAATAATGCCGCAATGTTTATACCAATTATCATCTCCTCTAGGAACCTTTGGCGCCTTTATAAATTCTTTGGTAATTTCAAACTGAGAATTGATTTCATCAAATACTTTTTTACCATCTATATCATCGATAGATTCTTTCTTTTTTGTAATTTGTTCATTTCCTTCCTTTCCTTCACTTCCTTCCTTTCCTTCACTTCCTTCCTTTCCTTCACTTTCTTCTCTTCCTTTTCTTCCTTCTCTTCCTTCCTTATCTTCCCTTTCTTTCTTTTTTGCCATCATTTTATTTATATTTCTAGTATCAATTACTTGTTTCACAATATCATGTTTAATCTCAAAATTAATCATTTCATGCTTATAATCAATCGGTACAGATCGATCAAAAATAGAAATATTTTTATCTCTTAATTCAATTGGTTGAAACAAATAATAATCGTCTATGTTTATTAAACGACCGTTTCTACCATATTTATCCATTATAAATTCATTATTATCTTCTATCAATTGTGTCAACGCTGCGTAAATTTGAACATACGGATATTGTTTGGGCGTTTGAATTAATTTGAATAACACGTCTTTTTTATAAAAATAACTTTCTTTCATTAACATACGAATTCTTTGTAAAATTTTTTCAGAATTTATCATAATAAAGTTTTCATTGTAGGTATCCTCATTCAAATTGTTTTCATCTATTTTTTTATCTGGTCTACAAGAATAATTACACGTTGCCATGTAATCGCATGCCGGTGAAAAAGGCGCGTCCCCTATTTTAAAGTCGTCTAATATTTTTCCGCTGGATAATTCCTGTGTAATAGGCTCATTTAAATTCTCCGCCATTAGCTCTTGAGTAAAATTGGTTTGATCATGATTCACAATACAATCCACCGAGGTTTCTTTTAATACGCGACTAACATAACCTATTTGGATTGCCTTAAATTCAGCAACTCTGTACACATATAAATCCGCAGCTTCTTCTTTATTTTCCTTATCTAAAATGGTGCCGTACATAAAAATCTCCACGTTTCTTTTTTCAAACTCCAAATCTTTGTGACTGAAATTGCGGACAGCGCGCCCAATAATTTGTTCAATGCGATTCATATTATACCATGGCTCCAAAATGTGCACTTGGCGGATAAATTTTAAATCTATTCCCTCTGAACCGGCTTTGGAAATTAATACTATTTTCACCTTATGCCCATCTGTATTATCTTCATTCGTTAGCCCTTTCACTTCAAAATCATTATTGGGAGATAATCTTGGATCACCTGTAATCATTGTATAACGTGCTGGCATGAAGTTTTTCTTGTCTGTTGGAGGCAACATTGTTTTTACATCGACCACTTCGGTTGGTTTTGATTTGAATAAAGGTTTGGCATTTTGACCATATCTAGTGAAACCCATTTCTTCTAGCGCAAGAGCCATTGGGACCAATCCACTATCAATATATTGCGAATAAATCAAAATAATACCTTCGGATACTTTGCCTGATTCAGGGTTTACTATTTGGTCTAGAACACATTTTATTTTTGAGCTATATTTGCCAATTTTATCGGTTGAAAAAATGCGCCCATATTTGTCTACGGTTGATTTTTTATATTCGAAATTACCTTTTTCTGGAGGTGATTTTTCATCGACATAGTCCATCATTCGCGATAATCCTTTTCTACCGGTTAAATCATGAGGATCAATTGTTATAGAATCATCTTCTCTAGACAAAGAAGAACTATTCACTCCTCCCATACTAATTTTTCTTTCTTCTGTATTATCTTCTTCACTTTCTTCACTTTCTTCACTTTCTTCACTTTCTTTACTTTCTTCACTTTCTTCACTTTCTTCACTTTCTATTACAAGACCAGGTTCTTCATTCTCTGCCTTATCTTCTTTCTCTTCCTCTGTAACAGATTCACTAAAATCTTCGGATAACTCGTCAGAATAATTATTTACAGGTATTTTGTCCAATAAAGATTTTAACCCTTGATAAGGATAAGAAATAATTAAAGCTTCTAAAGGTGTTTGTAATAAAGTGTATCCAAAGGATTCCATATTTTCGAAACTAGGCATATCCCTCACGATGCCAGTTTTAGTTGTGATCGAAAACGTTTTGTTTCTTAATTTATAAATGACATATCGATAAGCACACGCCTGACATTCACCACAATTTTCACAATTACCAATTTCATTCAAATATAAACTTAATTTTCTATTTTTGTCCGCATTTTTGATTTTTTTAAGATTCATTTGATATGATGGATATGTGTAACCAATTACATCTTTGTCAAACATTTTAAACGTATGTGCCTTTGCGAATTCCTTCGGATAAACTCTGTATGGAAAGGTATATGGGTTTTCACCTCTTACGTAAGAAATATAACCAGATGCTTTTCTGATAAGAATATCTTCCCCATTTTTTTTGAAATTTCCATTCTTATCAAATATATCTCTCGCTTCGATTCTACCACGTCTATCATTGGTATTCATAAGATTTAATAACCATATAATTTCCTTGTAACTATTATACATTGGTGTTGCGGATAGCAGTAAAAATCTCATATTTTTGGCTGATTTTACCAGTAATTCTAAGTTAATGGCCACTTTTTTATTTTCATTGTCGTCTGTTTTGCGAATATTATGAACTTCGTCAATTACGATCAATCGGTTATCAAATTCATTTTGTAATCTTTTGATAATTCGTTTGTTCAATGTAATTTTCACATCTTTAAGACCTTGTATATTTGTTTTCTCTTTCGCTTTCGCTTTCTCTTTCGCGTTCTCTTTCTTTTTATTGACTGCTAGAGTTCGTTCTTGTACTTTGGTTTCCTTGAGTCGTTGAACCTCTTCTGAATAATTCATAATTTTAATAATATAATTCGCAAATTGTCCATACCCTAAAAATAAATAGTATGTATTTATAATATTCTTAATTTGACTTATTACTTTTTCCTTTGGAATACCTTTCATATTCATAGGATTAATTTCCTTCAATAATTTATTTCCTGTACAGGCTCGAATGTTCCATATTCCATCCACTAATTTTAATTTTCTCTCATCAAACAATTGTAACTTGAAATTATCTTGGACATTTTCTGAAGCGACAATCATAATTCTTTTTGATATACCCATTTGTTTCATATAATCGCGCATCTCTTCACAAACACCAATAGCACTACAAGTGTTATGAGTTACCGTAAAATCCCCCATAACGTATCTACAGTTACCATCTAATGTAAACCCATAATAATCATTGTCGCTCACTTGTCTCACTTTTATACTGGTAACCAATGAATCATTTATTTGTTTTCTGTTATCTGTGCGCTGTACATGATGTTTTGTAGGTATCGTTTGTAGACCCATTCCGCTTATAATAATTTTTTTATTTTTATAGCAATCAAATCCTAAACTGCGTACCAAATAAATAATATCATCTATTAATTTGTTATCATTATTGGTAACATTATTATATGTTATTTCAAAGCCTCGTCCATTTCTTGTCAACTTACCATTACTATCTAATAACCCAGCCAATAATTTCAATCTATTTTCCCTCGAATTACATTTATAAACCTCCGGAATATGTTTATTATGGTTATCATTCTCGCCTAACAAATATCCAAACATATACGGATCTTCAGGTAAATCTTTTTCTACAAATTCTAAAGGAACCTTATATCCCTTTAATAAACCCTTTTTTATTTTTGATAATTGTAAATAATCTTTGATAGCAATTTCAATCACATTATCGTTTGTATTTTTATTATTTTGTATGGTCTCAAAAAATTGGCGTGCTTCTGACAATATTAGATACGCATTTTCTGAATGAATCACACTAAACGAATATGTTTTTGATTTAAAATCATTATCCTCTATCCATTGAATTTTAAATTTCATTTTTGATTTATGAATATTTGAAGTAAACTTTGGGAATCCTAGTGCTTTTAAACACAAAATATGCTCTTGGTTTACGGTATATTTTTCACCTTTAACAGAAATCACATCGTACATTTTATCTTTACCGTTTGCTAAAGAAAGAACCGTTCTAGGCTTTGAATCATCTCCCATTAACAAATCACCAATGTGAATATCTTGTACTTGTTTAATGGATCCATCAGACATTATAATAGGTGTGCCATAACTGTGGCATTTACCAGACCCTAAACCGTGATATAATAACAAACTATTATATGGCGTTTGCGATGATAAAAAGTTTTTCACAAATGCTTGATGGGGTTGTAATTCAAAATCAGCTTTACTTAACATATCAGCATGTTCTTTTATATTTTTATGAATCGTGCCATCATATTTTGTATCATTGAATTCTTTTTTCTCGGCTATTTTAATATTAAATATTTTGTCGTTTAAATTTGGATATAAATAAGGATCCGATTCTGGATGCTCACTTAAACAATTTCTTTCAACGAATTCCTTTTTTAATAAAAATTTATTACATTCATTCGAATAATAGTTCTCATCATTACATGTAAGACCTTTAAATTCTGTTTTCAAATCGTAATCACACGAATCTTTAGTAGATGGTTCCATGGCTGGTTCCATGGCTGGAATCGATACAGAGGAAGATGTTATAATTAAAGGTTTATTTTCTTGATTTTCAGACATAATACTATATATTATGAATATAATCTATATTCTTGTAATATTTTATTAATATTTGTAATTAACTTCTTTTTTTCTAAATTATATGGTCTGATTGATTCTAAACATTCATCGATTGTTTTCCATTCTATTTTGCTAACCTCTGATATTTGAAAATTATGTAGAATTTCTTCTATATCATTGTTCATATATGCCAAAAAATATTTATGTTTATATGATTTATGATTTGTCCCAATAAATATTTCCTCGAAAGGTAAGATGTTTTCAACAACGGTGACATGATCTTGTGAAATGCCGGTTTCTTCTTCAAACTCTCGCAGCGCGCAATCTAAATCTTTCTCTTTACTATTGCGTCGCCCTTTTGGAAACTCCCATTCTGTTTCTTTCCACTCAGTGTTGGTTTTTTCAATAATGTCTTTTAAAGTTACGGTTGTATCATTCATGATAACACCATTTCTAATTAAATCCAGTTTTTTGGAAGAAACTGACTCTTCGTTTTTATATTGAGAATTGGTTGTTTCGCCCCACATTTGTTTCCATAAATATTCAAACGGCTCATTTATAATTCTATGTTTTTCAATTACAGACATTTCGTTAACTATATTTTGAATCTGATGAATATTATAAGGAGAATACTTGCCTCTGATAAAATCAATATAACCAAAACTATCTTTACGACGAATCATTAAAAATTGTAATCCTTTTAAACTGGATCTAAATAAAATAATTCCGTAGCTTGTTATAGGCAGTTTACATTGATGAAATAAATGCCCTTGCTTACCACAATTATTACATATATTTGTATTTGTATTTGTATTTATATTTGTATTTGTATTTTTATGATTCATTATTAAATTCTATTTATTTAAAGAGGAATATATTTATATTAGTTTACATTACTTGTTAATTATAAAGTAAAGTTTGAATTCATTAATATTTTTAGTATAGAATATTAATGGTAGTTTATCTCGATCCAAAAGTTTGGGGCCCTCATTATTGGTTTTTTTTACATACCATTTCAATGTCTTATCCGGTTCGACCAAACGCAGTAACCAAAAAGAAATACTATGAATTTATTCAAAATTTACCATTGTTTATTCCAGTTGAACATATATCAGGAGAGTTTAGTAAATTAATTGATAAATATCCAGTTACGCCGTATTTGGATAATCGTGATTCGTTTATTCGCTGGATGCATTTCATTCATAATAAAATAAATCAAAAATTGGAAAAACCGCAACTCAGTTTGAATGATTTTTATGTGAAATATTACGAAGAATATAAACCAGACAATGTAAAAATGGTTGAGTTTTACAAGTTAAGAGAGAAGTTAATATATGGTGGAATTTTAATAACTATTGTCGGAACTATTTATTATTTGTATGATAAGTAAATCCACTTTTTCCACTTTAAAAAAGTGGAGCAAAACCAGGATAATTTATAATCCACTTTTTCCACTTTTTTAAATAGTTTTGCTCCACTTTTTTAAAGTGGAAAAAGTGGAGCAAAATGATTCATTCATTAATTAATAAATTTTTTAAATAACAGTGCTGTATTTATACCTGATTTTTTTCCATCAGCTTTGCTACCCAAGTCCATATTTAATTCGGTTATATCCATATTTACAATATTCGTATTATTTAGATTATCTAAAATTTTAATAGCATTTTTTAATTCAATACCATTTTTCACAGCTGTTCCTGTAGAAGGAATATATTTTGGATCAACAGAATCTACATCAAAAGAAACATGAACCGGCGAATTACCTACAAAATTCATAATTTTATTCATTGATTCTGTAAAATTACCATTAATTTCGTCAGGAGTTAGAAATTTAATATTTTTTTCGTAGACTGTATTTACTTCAAAAGTATCCCAACACCTACTGCCTATATATAATATATTTTCAACAGGCAATTTATTTTTAATAAAAGAAAATCGTTTGTCGGTATCTATACCAGTAACAAAACTTAAGGGCATACCGTGATAATGTTTTGATTTAGAACTTGCATATGTATTTATATCCGCATGAGCGTCAAAATAGATCACTTTCGCATCAGGATATTTATTCAATGTGCTTGCTATTGTTGCGATTGCCATTGAATGATCCCCTCCAATATTAACTAATTTTCCATTGCTAGTATGATCTGCTTTATATAAATTATCAATATTTTTATACATATTGCCAGTATTTTTAACAAGTTTTACGTTGTGTTTTCTACGATTGATGTATTTATTTAAATAACCAGGGGCCTTTTCGGTACCATGTTTCGTCTGTCCTAACATATGTGGAAATAAAATAATAGTGGGATACTTATATGATTTTTGTTTTAATTTTCTAAATTTCAATGTTTTAGATATTTTATTAAACGTAAACGTTTTTTTTGTGTTTTTTCTTGGTTTATTACAATCACTTACTCCAAATATCTCTTTTTGTTTTTTTTTGGTTTGACCCATATTTATATATTATAGTTTTATTAAATTTTTATAGGTTTATTAAATGTTTACATTTTTATTAAATGTTTATAAATTTATTAAATGTTTTATATTTTCATTAAATGTTTATAATTTTTATAGTTTTTAAAATTAGTATATATATAATGATCAATAATAAACCCAATAATAAACTCAGTAATAAACCGAATAATAAAAACAATGTAGGAGGTAAAGTATTGGCGTCTGGCGGTTTTGGATGCGTATTTAGCCCAGCCTTAAAATGCGAAGGCTCGTCTAAAAGAGAAACTGGTAGAATAAGTAAATTAATGACTGAGCGTCACGCATTACAAGAATATCATGAAATTATAAATTTTAAAGACAAATTACAAGACATACCAAAATATGAGGACTATTTTTTATTAAATGATTTTACTATTTGTAAACCAGAGAAATTAACGAAAACCGATTTAACCAGTTTCAAAAAGACGTGTTCTGCTTTACCAAAGATTGAAATTACCACAAAAAATATTAATACTTCACTCGATAAAGTCATGTCCTTAAATATGCCAAATGGTGGTCTACCAGTGGATGATTATATATATATAAATGGCTCTTTTGACAAATTACTTGAATTAAACAAACATTTAATTGACCTTTTAAAAAATGGCATTGTTCCCATGAATCAACGAAACGTCTATCATTGTGATATTAAAGATTCCAATGTGTTAGTTCAACCGGAGGATGAGGATAACAATAATGATATTAAAACACGACTTATTGATTGGGGGCTTTCGACGGAATATACCCCATTTAAAAACGACCCATTTCCATCTACATGGAGAAATAGACCATTACAGTTTAATGTGCCATTTTCGATTATCATATTTTCAGATGATTTTATGGATAAATATACAGACTATATAGAAAATAATGGGCAAATAGATAAGGAAGAATTACGAACATTTGTAGTTGATTATATTCATTTTTGGTTAAACAAAAGAGGAGCCGGTCATTATAAATTTATAAATGATATTATGTATATTTTATTTAGTAATGAATTAACTGGTATGAATGACGAGGCAAAAGGTAAAATAATTGAAGCCGATTTTACCATGGTATATATTACAAACTATATTGTTGATGTTCTAGAACATTTTACGCGATTCAGAAAAGATAATTCATTAGACTTGAGAGTATATCTCGATAACGTGTTTATTGAAATAGTAGATATTTGGGGGTTTATAGTTACGTATTTTCCTATTCTAGATTTACTCTTTAATAATTATAAAAAATTGACATCGAATCAAATGGAAATGTTTGAATTACTGAAATATATATTTGTAACTTATTTGTATAAACCGAGAATAGAACCCATTAACATAAATGAGTTGGTTGCTCAGTTTGACGAACTCACCGAATTATTTAATAATGAACTACCTATAAGTTCTAGATCATCTGATACTGGAAGCGGCATAAAACATAAAAAACATACTCCGCATAAACTTATAAGATCATCTAAAAAGTCAACCGGAGTTGCTGGTAGAACCTTTGTGTCAAAATCCATAAAAGCACTATTTAAAAAGTCGCCAAAATCAGGCACTCGAAAAATAAAAAAATGGATAATGTTGTCACCTAAAAATAGTCGTAATAAGGGAAATAAATTCAAATACTACAAATAATATACTACAAATAATATACTACAAATAATATACTACAAATAATATACAAAAAATAATATTTTGGTATATTATAAAATGAACGCAGATTTCAAAAGTCTTTGTACCCCTGCAAAAATATATTTTGCCATTGCCATAGTTTCTTGTGTATTCGCGTTATTTAACCATATGTCTATTTTAGCGGTATTTATTAAATTAATATTCGCGTTTTTATGGACATATGTTTTAGGATGGTTGTGTGAAAAGGGATATAAATCCGTCTCATGGTTCTTAGTTTTGTTACCTTATGTGGTGATTTTGTTAGCAATGATGGGATTCATGTCTATGGCATCCCAAAGAAGCGTCATGCAGATGAGGCGTCAAGTAAAAATGTAAATGTAAACTTTTACATATTCTTAGCGTAATTTGTATTCGTATTTGTACTCGTATTCGTATTATATAAAAAAATATAATTTATATAATAAACTTGGTTTTAAGCGGATGTAAAGCTATAATCGTCTTCTAAAAATGCTTTAAATAAATAAAACGCCTCTTTGGGTTTATATGTCGGCACTTCATGACCGGCAAAATGAACCGTCGCAAATGTGAGTCTCGGCTCTTTTGAAAATGGAGTCTCAAATTGACTTATATATCCAGCCATTTGTCCGTCTACTTCCCAGGCGTTCCAGTAAGCACCCTTTTTAACAGGGAACCCCAAATCCCATATCCATTTTTGCGTTCCGATAGTTCCACATACACTATCATCATCTCCGGAATAAACAAGTATCTTCAAGTTTTTATCACTTGCCGAATTCAATAATTGATTATAATAATGTTCCATCGGCAACATTTTATCAATATATTCGTACTTCACGGTTCTAGAGCATTCATCCCAAGCAATATTCGATTTCACATGAAGCGCCTCTTTTACTTCTGCCTCATTCAAATAGTTGGTCGCATAATTATCTTCGCATGGTTGATATTCGTCCTTTTTTGGGATCGCCTTATAAACTGAAAAAAAGGCACTAGACAGTTTTGTTTCCAGCATATTGTCGAACCTCGACAATTTATCATATATCATATCTGTCATCCATACTTGCTGCGCGTTTACACAAACAGGGTAATCTAACGCGTAGGGGTTAAGATTTCCAATCTTTTGCATAAAATCCAAAATATACATGGTACAGGCGGAATTATTAAATTGTTGCGTGACATCCAAACAACCATTGCTTACATAGCTATCCCAAGACGGCTTGGGTAATAATTGCTTTCCCCAATACGTTTCTAGTTCAGCGCCAACACCGGAATAATAATCAGTATACGGATTACCTACGGCGAATCCCTTAAAATTCAACATAGTATTCGCATCCGTTGCGTCCTTATTATAATTTACTATTTCTACAGCCAATGTCGGCATATAATGGCCGCCATAACTTTCGGATGTAATAAACAAGGGTGATTTAGAATATTGAGGAAATCTACGAATGAACTGTAAAATGGTTTCCAAATTATCCTTTGCCGCTTGATCGTCGCCAATGTTGTAGTCATCCGAATTGTCCGAATAGGAAAACCCAACCCCAACCGGTTGCTCCACAAATACCATATTTGCGATTTTGTTCCATCTCCAAGGATTCATTGCTAAATTGCCATCTTTATCCGGTCTAAAGGGACCTTGCTCCGTCATAAAACCGAGCAATCCGGAACATCCTGGTCCGCCATTCGTCCAAAATACTAGAGGAGCTGTCTCTGGGCTCAATTCTGATTCTACAAGCCAGTAGTGTATATTTTTTTGAGTATTTCCTAATTTTAAATATCCGCTAAATTGATTAAAAGCCAACTCTTCCTTTAATCCTGGTAGGCTAACAATTTTATCATTTATAGCGTCACTCGTGTATGGCGTAGAACCTCGTAAATTTGTGAAAGACGCTACTACCGAGACCAAACTAAACAATAAAAATATAGTATTCATTTTTATATAATTATATTATTATTTTTATTATTATTTTTATTATTATTTTATAATATATATTATTATTTCATAATATATATTATGAGATTAGAATTATTTGTATTAGGAATAACATCATTTTTAATATACAACTCGTATAATGATGGAAAATATACCAAAATATTATTAACATATAAAAAATACTATAAAATGGCATTTTATGCTGTTCTTGGTATAGGGATATATTTACTATTAAAAAAGAATCCAGCGCAAGGGCGGAATATGTTATTATACGCAAATAATGTAGTCAAATTTATGCCGATCGATAAGACTTCTATGGATATGTTGAGCCCAGTATTTGATTTTACATCAACGAATAACAATAGTTTTATGGAATCATTTAATAATATTGAATCTCCTATGTGTAATTCAGAGAGAAGGATATTAAGTTCCGGTAAAACTGGTACAAAACGTTCGGTAAGTGAAACAAAAAAGAAATATGTAGCCGCGCAACAAGATTGGAAATGTGGACACTGTGAATCGCGATTGGATCATACGTTTGAGATTGATCATAAATTCCGTTTAGAATATGGCGGAGGTAATGATGTTCAAAATTTAATAGCTTTATGTAGAAACTGTCATGGAAAAAAAACGGCCAGTGAAAATATGTAAAGAATAAACTATATATAAAAAAAAGAAAAAAGAATAAAGAATAAAAGAAAAAAGAATAAAGAATAAAGAATAAAGAATAAAAAAGCAGAATTCAAATAATAATATTTGTATTTGTATAATATATGAATACAAATACGAATATAAATACACCAAATACTACCGAAAATGTTTTACCAAAATTTAAAACACCTAGTGTATTAATACCATTAGGAATAGTCATTTTAGTATTAGTAATAGTAACACTATGTATTCTATTTAATGTTAAAATGCCAGGAACGAGTGGTTCAAAATCAACGCAAGCCGCAGCGGCGAATATATCTATTGTTATGACAATGGTTGCTATCATTTTGATTTTATGTTTTGTATTTTTACCAAATTTTAAAGATATCAAAACCTTATTTTTTCAAATTAGTAACGTATTTTATATATTTTTATATACCATTTTTTTAATTTTATTTTTCAGATTGGCAGCAAAAGAGACCATCGATAAATATGCGTATATTATTACTCCGTTAACTATATTGTTAACCGCTTTCATGTTTTACAAAAGCATGAAAATAGATTATATTTCGAATTTCAATATTAATTACGAAAGAATTAAATTGCTTATTTTGTTTTTGTGTCTCATTACTATTTGTATTGTTTATTATTCGGTTGATCCAGGACAGTACATAAAAGAATATTACGGTTATTCGTTATTATTAACCATTATTTTGGGGATGTTTGCCTTCCTATATTTAATTATTATGATGACTATGTCCGATACCACTTCGTCGCAAAATACGCCACTTGGAAAAACGGACAGCTTGTTATCTATGTTTTCTAATTTTTCTGTTTACGGTAGTATATTATTTATAATCTTTTTAACTATTATTACGATATCTGTATCATATAACAAAAGTAATTTTTTAGAAAATAAAGATAAATCCGCCGCCGTTGTACTGCTTGTGTTGGTTACTAGTATCTTATGGGGCGTAGCATTATTGACAAATGTTTTTTCTGATGGTGGAGATAAATCCATCAATATGGACGTTCCTAATTTATTTAAAAGAGGTCTATTAACTATACTCGGCATAATTATAGCTTGTTTAATCGTCGGATGGCTAGTATATAGTATACAACATTTATCTGGAAGCACTGGTATTATTAAGTTCATATTAAACTTATTCTTACTTCTGTTTATAGCTGTTTTAATATACAAAACCATCAATGTTAAAATGCCTACTGGAAACGCAAAGAAAACCGCATTTTTCGATCTATTCTTAAATCTAGCCTTTTACACGCAATGTATTTTTTCGGATATGTTTTATTCTATTAAAAATATTGTATCCGGTGAATATAGTGCCGCAGATCGCACGTCGATTATCATGCTAGTGATAGCAATAGTAATTATATCCGCATATATTGCTATGCCATATGTATATAATAAAATAAATTTACAAGGAGGGAAACTGTTAATCAATCAACCAGTGTATACGGATACAGTATATAATCTGGGGACATATGAAAATTTAAATGGTGGCGTCGGATTTAAGTACCAATACGCGGTATCTTTTTGGTGTTTTTTAGATGCGTCCGCTCCAAACACGAATTCGAATTCTTCAAAATATACCTCGCTATTAAATTTTGCTGAAAAACCAAATATTATGTATAAAACGGATACAAATACATTGATGGTAACGATGGAACAAGAAACCGACAACAACGCAAATAATTTGACCGAATATGATGATAAAGGTAACCGTATATTATACAAAAATGAAAAAGTCTTGCTCCAAAAATGGAATAACATTATTATTAATTATAATGGTGGGACATTAGACATATTTTTAAATGGTGAATTGGTCAAATCATCGATAGGAGTCGTCCCTTATTATAAATTGGATATGTTAACCATTGGCGAAATAACTGGTGTTCGCGGAGGAATATGTAATGTTGTTTATTATAATAGAGCATTGAGTGCGTCTAATATTTATTTCATATACAATATGGTAAAAGATAAAACCCCTCCTGTACCGGAGGAATCCAATACAACTACATTACAAAAAATATTTTAGCTATCTAAAACCAAATAAAATCAAATAAATCCAAATAAATCCAAAATAAACCAAAATATCCAAAATAAACCAAAAATAAAATCAAATAAAAACGAAATTAAGTAGAAAATTTCTTAATCTATATTATACAATGAGTCCTTTAAGTATTGTCATAACTATTGTAGTGATTGTATTGATTTTCATGTTATTACGCAATATTTTCTCTGATCCGTATACATTACAAAATATTCAAAATGGGGAAACATCTTCCACGATTAAGGCATCTTCTTTAGCAACAAATGGGTCAAATGTGGCGTCTAGTAATTTTGCCTATTCCGTTTGGATGTATGTAAATGATTGGAACTATCGTTACGGAGAGCCCAAGGTTGTATTTGGAAGAATGGGAGGTTCTAGTGGAAGTGGCGCAGGATCTATTCCTGGCGTTAGTGGGCTCGACCCTTGTCCGGCTGTAGTTTTAGGTGATGTTGAGAATAACCTAAACATATCTTTAGGATGTTATCCTGGCCTAGATCAAGCTCCTACAACACCTGGCGGAACTACCGTGGTTCATACATGTAGTGTAGCAAATATACCTATTCAAAAATGGGTGAATCTAACAATGAGTGTATATGGAAGAACCATGGATATCTATATTGATGGTAAATTGGTTCGAACATGTTTGTTACCTGGAGTTGCCAGCATTAATAATAATGCGGATCTATTTGTAACCCCAGCAGGTGGTTTTAATGGATGGACTGCAAAATTACAATATTATCCCAGTTCATTAAATCCCCAGGAGGCTTGGAATATTTATTCGAAAGGATATAGCAGCTTCGCTAGTATGTTTAGCGCATATCACCTTCAAATTGCTTTAGTTGAAAACGGAACTACTAAAAGTAGTGTTACTATTTAAAATATAAAATTTTCTTATTTATTTAATATATATAAATGAGTGACAATGGCGCTTTTAATTCATTTTCTACAAATAATGGATCGAACGATTTTTTAAATTCAGATAGTTTAGTAGCAAAATTGGCATTTTTATTATTGGTTTTATTTGCTTTTGTGATTTTATTGCGAATAGGTATTTCAGTTGTGGCTTATTTCTTTAAACCAAACGAATCGCCTAGATTAATTAATGGTATGGTTGATGCGAAACAAATGCTTATGTTTCCACAAGATCCGAGCAATAATGGTGCGGTAACCATTTATAGATCTAATAACGCAACAGATGGTCTGGAATTTACTTGGTCCGTGTGGGTTTATATTAATACGTTACAATATAACGAAGGCAAATATAAGCATATTTTTTATAAGGGCAATAGTGATTTAAATGCGGATGGAAAGAATTTTCCGAATAACGCACCTGGGTTATATATTGCTCCCAATACAAACACTCTGGTTGTTATGATGAACACGTTTGATGTCATTAATGAAGAAATACTGGTTCCTGATATTCCTATGAATAAATGGGTAAATGTTATATTAAGATGTCAGAATACCACCATGGATGTATATATTAACGGAACTATTACCAGAAGTGTTCAATTAACCGGCGTCCCAAAACAAAATTATGGGAATGTGTATGTTGGTATGAATGGCGGTTTTGACGGCTATATTTCTAATTTGTGGTATTATAACCACGCTTTAGGAACTGCTGCCATACAAAGTCTCGTAGAAAATGGACCCAATACTAAAATGGTGGGGTCTGGTGGTATAAATCTAAAAGATCCAAATTATTTGTCTTTAAGATGGTTTTTCTATGGATCGAAAGACAGCTATAATCCGTAGACATCGTGATACGAATTGCTCCAAATAAATTATTTATTATTACATTTTAATAAATAATTTCATTTAATAAATAATTTAATAAATAAATAATAATCAATAAATAATAATCAATATATTCAATATATATCACCCATGCCATATAATCCTATACCTACAAGAGTCTGGAGTAGAGTTCAAAATCCATGTTCAACAAATACGGATAATTCAAATCTTGTTTATATGCCTTTATCAAAGCAATATGTTAAACCATTACAGGCTAGTTATGAACAACAAATGCTTTTAAAAGGCAATATTTTACAATATAAAAAAAATAGTTCTAATTTAACCAAAAATCAACGATATTCTCAGATTGTAAAAGGACAGTGGACGAATCGAACCAAAAGTTTCGCAACCCAAACAGAATCATATACGAATCCGAATACATCTAGCTTATTACGAGTCAATTATACGAATATCCCTTATCCGAATACATTAGTAGGTTTTCCGAATAATCCATCTGGACCATTCCAGTATAATGTTCAAAATCCATTTGATTGTTCTACGAATCTTTTACAAGATGGAGGCAATTTAGTATGTAACGCCACAGTAGATCCTTGTACAAAAGAAATTATTCAGAAAACAATTATTCAAACTTGTTATCCTACAACGTGTTCCGATGTGCCAGGGCAAATACAGAATTTGTGTTGGGATAATAGCATTCAAACATGGTACCCTAGACAGAGATATATTATGACTAATAGCGCTAGTAAATGGCCGGAAGGTTATAAGGGGTTTGTAAGCGCCGTTATACCAGGCGCGCCTTATTTGACATTAGATTCATCGGCATGTTCATTGTATATTACATTATCTTGGACGAATGTTCATACTAATTGTCTTCCAATAACGAGTTATAATGTATATCAAAATGGCGCCTTTTTGGAAAATGTGTCTGGTACTAGCATGAATATATTAATTTCAGGTACTACTTCATTTTTTGTAACTGCGTTAAGTGATACAATTGAATCGCTTCCTTCAAATATAATTAATATAAATTGTAATGATTTTAAACAATTGTCTGCTCTTGGTTCAGGATTAAATGCCCAATGTAATACAATAGCATTTGCTCTTAATGGTGGTAATTTATATGCTGGAGGCTTTTTTACTACCGCTGGAGGTAATTCAGCAAATTATATTGCTACATGGAATATGACTACTAATATATGGTCGGCGCTTGGTTCAGGATTAAATAGCTATTGTAATACAATAGTCTTTGGTCCGGATGGTAATTTATATGCCGGAGGCGCTTTTGTTATTGCTGGAGGTATTACCGTAAATGGTATCGCCAAATGGAATATGACTACTAATACGTGGTCTGCTCTTGGTTCAGGATTAAATGCCCAATGTAATACAATAGCCTTTGGTTCGGATGGTAATTTATATGCCGGAGGTAATTTTACTACCGCTGGAGGTATTTTAGCAAATTATATTGCTAAATGGAACATGACTATTAATACATGGTCTCCTCTAGATCCATTCGGATTAAGTAACGATTGTAATACAATAGCCTTTGGTCCGGATGGTAATTTATATGCCGGAGGTAATTTTATTAACGCTGGAGGTACCCCAGCAAATTATATTGCTACATTTAATATGACTACTAATACGTGGTCTGCTCTTGGTTCAGGATTATCTTTTAATTGTAATATAATAGCATTTGGATCGGATAATAATTTATATGCTGGAGGCTATTTTTCTACCGCTGGAGGTACTCCAGCAACTGGTATCGCCAAATGGATTATGACTACTAATACGTGGTCTGCTCTTGGCTTAGGATTAAATAGCCCTTGTAATTCAATCACAATTGGTCCGGATAGTATTTTATATGTTGGAGGCGCGTTTACTCAAGCCGGAGGTAATCCAGCAAATTATATTGCAGCATGGAATATCGCTACTAATAGTTGGTCATCTATTTGTTCTGGATTAAATCAATATTGCTATTCAGTAGTGGGTAATTATTATGGTATTTTGTATGCTGGAGGCGCGTTTACTACCGCTGGAGGTAATCCAGCAAATTATATTGCTGTTAACTCTATTTGTGGTTAAATCAAAATAAAAATAAAAATCAAAATCAAAATAATAATAATAATAATAATAATAATCAAACAAATTAGTATTATTTATTTATCTATGCTCTTAAGCTAGGGTTCACGCAAATTTCATGACTTGGGAATATGTCTCCTGACATACATGTGTCGTTTACTCCCACTTTTGCGCAACTTCGAAATCCTCTATCTTCCCCAATATAACACCAACCAGCCTTTGGCATACCGCCTTGAATATTACTACTAGATTCGTCGGCTTCATAATCATGACTGCCTTGTTGTTGTTGACCTTGCGCAGTATTTAATGATTTATTTAATGTATTATTTGCCATAATATCTGGTTGCGTCATGGTTGATTGAACCGCTTGTGTTTTTAATGTTGTTGCCGCATTACTTGTACCAGTACCAGTACCAGTACCAGTATTTGGCAGATTTCCTTTAGATACATCTTGAACTGCGGACAAACCAGTGGTCGCTGTAGAAGCAGAAACATTCACTACTTGCTTCGCACCTTCAGCAGAGACATTTGTTACTTGACCTGTTAGCGCCGCAAATAATCCGGCTATTTTTGCTACTATTGGGCCGAAAATATTACTAATATCTTGTGTCCCTTTTGCTAAATAAACAAAAACATTAAAACCTAGAAATGCCAAAATTAAAATTACGATGATCCAAGTTGTAATACTTATCTCTTTTAGTCCATCTAAAATCCCATCAAAAAATCCACCATCACTACTACTTGTAGAACTAAGACTTGGACTCCCTATATTATTTGTCATTTCACTTGATTGTAATATTGAACTTGTCAGGCCATTTGATCTGCTGCTATCCATTATAATAAAAATAAATATATTAATTTTTATTATATATGCGCATATAATGAAGGTTTATTTGAATGACAATAAATATAAGAATTGATTCATATCTCCTAAGATTTCATCACGAATGTTCAATAAATCAGTATCATTCATAGAACTAATGGCCTTATTGTTTGTTAAACTAACTAAATACCTCTTGAATTCTTCCACCTTTTGTTTCAATTTTTCTTGAGAATTTAAATCGTTTAATGTAATTGATTTATGATTCATTAAGTCGATTCTTATTCCGGTTTTACCTAAAAGCACTTCCATGAATTTATCCATATTATCATTCAACACATCGTATAATTTATCTGTTGCCTTATGTGTGGCGTAACTATGAGTCTTCCAATGAAATAATTTGACCATTAAAATCATCTCAAAAAATTTAATAGTCACTTCCTTTTCAAAACTGGACGATGAAGATTTTGATGGTCTATTTTTACGCGTTGCTCCGCCTCTTTTCTTTCTATGTTGCGTTTTTGACATTTATATATAATATAAATATTACAATTATTATATACTTTGGTTATATATTTTTGTTATATACTTGGGTTATAACCTCGGTAAAAAAGATTCGCCCAAGGAATTCATTTTTTCCAGTTTCTCAATCGTTTTTTCTAAATTGGTCGATTTCGTATCTTTAAATAAATACTCCATACCAGGAGACTCCTCATTTTTTTTTATTTGTTTATATACGTTGTCTATTTTTTTCAACACATTGCTTACGATATCCTTCTGTTTATCTCGAATTATTTCCTCATCCGTATTAATATTTTCACATAAAAGCGAAACCACAAAATACAATATATACTTTCTCTTTTTGTCACATCCGCTAGTATACCTTAAAACGAACATATTTAACAACGCATTTATCACCTTTTGAATTATTTTAGGTCTTTTTAATCCCTCTTTTAAAAATGAGTCCCATACGATCCAAATAATATCCATTTGGCATTTGCTATCTACCGGCATACCACTTCTTCTCTCACATTTACATTTTTCCTTCTTATTTTTACATATTGTTTCAAATTCGATAATCCATTCTATCCAATAACATGCGCTAATAATATTCTTACCATCTTGTGAAATATTATAGGCTAGTTCATTTATAGCGACAAATAATTCCTTGGGGTCATCTTTCAGAAAAACATCATCCGCATATTTCACGTTCGGAGCTTTAAACCGATCCGTCATTTGCGTCATATCAAAATCATCCTTTTTAATTTTAATATTATCAAAACTATGCTTCCTTTTAGCATCACATAATATACACATTATTTCGCAAAACACCTTCCTTATTTTGTCATTGTTTCTCATTCTTAATTCATTATTTGCGAATCCATTATTGATAATATCTTTAAAATTATTAATTCTTAATTCCAAATAGATGGCTATTTTAGGATTCCCTAAATGAATATACTTACTGTAAAAATACAGAATTATTTCCCATAATTCACCATAATGACCTGCGCATATTAATTCGGCACTCCAATAACAAGCTGGCTCTATTTTGGAATTAATTAAACTATTTAGCAATTCTTTTCTAACATCTGTTTTTTTAAACTTTGAAAAAGTGATGCCTTTAAAATCTCTCGGTCCTCTTATATCATTTATTTCAGAATCCGACATATAATAAAAAATATACAAAAAAAATAACAACAATACATATAGATGAACTTTAATAATTCCATAAAATCAATTACAAATATTTACAATAAAATGTCTAATTTTGGCAAACTCTTGTTTTTTATTACGATCCTCTTGATTGTAATTGTATTTTTCAAATCGGTCAATATATCCACAAAAGAAGGTTTCGAGCAATCAGACAAATTTCTATTCAAAAGAGGCACTGACGTTTACGACGATTTTTATGCTAGTATTTATGACCATTTAGTATTTAATAATATGAAGGACGATTATGAAATTACGTCTATTGTCAGTCATACGGCTCCAACAAGTCAAAGCGTTATTTTAGATGTTGGCAGCGGAACTGGGCACCATGTTGCGAAATTAGCCGAAAAAGATTTAAATGTGATTGGCATTGATATTTCGCCATCTATGATAAATACGGCAAAGCAAAATTTTCCTAAATACAATTTTAAATTAGGTAATGTTTTAGACGAAAATCAATTCAAACACAATAATTTTACTCATATTCTTTGTCTCTATTTTACGATTTATTATTTTGAGGATAAGAGAAAGTTTTTCGATAACTGCATGGATTGGTTAATGCCTGGTGGGTTTTTACTTGTACATTTAGTAAATAGAGAGAAATTTGATCCTATATTGCCTCCAGGCAATCCATTATACATAGTCTCTCCTCAAAAATATGCAAAGGAAAGAATTACGAAAACCAAAATCAATTTTAATGAGTTTATATATAATTCTAATTTTAATCTTGACAAAGAAAACAATATTGCTACCTTTGAGGAAAAATTCAAATTTAATGATGGGAAAATACGTAAGCAAGAGCAAAAGTTGTTTATGGAAACTACTACAGATATTTTAACAACGGCGCAAGAATGTGGATTTATTATTGAGGGAAAAATCGATCTTTTACAATGCGCCTATGAGCACCAATATATTTATATTCTTGTTAAGCCATCGTAAGTCCTTCAGCTATCTCTCCAAACTCCTTCGACTACCGTCTACGGAGTTCCCTCGCTCACCGGCGCCTTCGGCTACGACTCGCTCCAAACTCCTTATTATATTGTAATAGTTTGATCGAGTTATAAACTTCATTTTTTTAAATTGTGAAATAATATGTTGATAGAATATTTATCATATATATTATTTTTTATTGTCCTTTTAATCATACTTTTTTACATGTATATTAAACTCAAATATGGCTTTTGGGTAGCACAGCCAGTATTCCATATTTACGATATTGGGTATATGATTCGCCCCCCAGGAATCATAAATCACGATCTTCCTGAAAAAAATAAGTATACCAATTTTAAAAATATCGAAACATTCGTTTACTCCGAATTGTCGGACATTAAAATAAACAAAATGACGAATTTTATCACATCGAATTATTTACAAAATAAGGACAATATTTTTGCGCCAAAACAGGAAAATATCGTAACATACTTCAAAGGTCATAACGATAAGTCGTTTGCGTCATTTTATAGCGAGGACACTCTTCTTACTGACTTAAAAAAAGGCACTACGATAACGGATAAAAAAGTGATTGGTATCATCACTGGTCGGCCAGTTCATATATCTATCAATAATGGGGACAAGGATGCAGCGTTTGATGCGTATTACGTGGACTATTTGTGCGTTGATACATTTTTTAGGAAGAAGGGGATTGCGCCGCAATTGATTCAAACACATTACTACAATCAAAGTCATATTAACAAAAAGATTGGCGTGTGTTTGTTTAAGAGAGAAGATGAATTGACTGGGATTGTCCCTTTGTGTATTTATTCGACTTATGGATTTTCCGTTAATAACTGGGGTAAGCCGACGGATTTATCGGCTACGTATACTCTTCTTGAGATAAACGAGCAAAATTTTCATTTTTTATTTGATTTTATGAAGAAAAACAATGATCAGTTTGATATTGTCATTCATACAGAGGTTACAAATATTATTGAACTAATTAAGACCAAAAATATTTTTATTTATGTTGTTATGGCTAGAGCTACCAATGAAATATTGTGTGCTTTTTTTTTTAGGAAATCATGTGTTTTTATTGAAAAGGATTTGGAAGTGCTTTCTTGTTTTGCCTCTATTAATGATTGTCCGAATAATGATCTGTTTATTCAAGCGTTCAAGATAAGTTTTTGGAAAATAGCCGCTGAAAACAATTTTGGATTTTCTGCTGTAGAGAATATATCGCATAATAATACAATAATTGATAATTTATGTATTAAAACGACTCCGTTGATAGTGAGTCCAACCGCATATTTTTTTTATAATTTTGCTTATAATACTTTTAAAGCTAATAGAGTTTTATTAATTAATTGATTGAATTATCGAATTATTTATTTATTAATTTTCTTGTGAGGAGAGCACCACATTAGCTGCGGCCTTTTTTGTCTTCTTCGGTTCCTTCGGCTCTTTCTCCTTTTTTGGTTCTTTGGGCTTTGTTACCTTCTTTGTCTCTTTTACTTCAGGTTGAGGTGTAGGAGCAGGTGTAGGAGCAGGTGTAGGAGTAGGTGTAGGAGCAGGAGCAGGAGCAGGAGCAGGTTTAGACTCAACCTTAGACTTAGACTTTTTATCATTTTCATTGTCACTATCACTATCGCTAGTACTATTTTCTAAACAATCTTGACAAATCCTGCCTAATTCAACATATTTTTTCTGTTGCTCTCTGGCTAGAGTCTTCGATTTTCGAATTAGTTTATTTGTCAAATTCATATTAATAATCTCTTCCTTTAAATCTTGAGAAGGTAAAAATACCTGAGCACCACTTTCTAATAGAAAGATTTGATTTCTCTTATTATAAAACAAATTTGGATCACCATCATCATCCATCTCGATGACTCCACATGTACAATAATCTTTATGGTCTACTTCTTCATCTCCTTTTCTACAACGTACATCAATAACATCAACATCGTTAATATAATCTTCAAAAAAATCACTCGCTTGTTCTTTGGTTTCAAAACAAAAAACCTTCGGAGGATTAATTCGCAATGTTGATAATCGTGTTTTTGTTATATCATCTTCGTAATATTTAAAATCATAACAACCGTCATGCTTACAATGAACTACTAAATATTTAGGCATTATACTATTATCATATAGCATCATTGGTTTAAATCATTTTCAAAAATATATTTATTTGTGTATTACATAATATAATACATAAATACCTGGATCTACTTTTCTCAACAGTCGGTACCTATTTTGCTCTACTTTTCTCAACAGTCGGTACCTATTTTGCTCTACTTTTCTTAAAAGTAGATAGATAGATTAACGTATATATTTACCTACTCTAGCAAACGAATCTACTACGAAAATAATAAATATGCCTAAAAATGAATATAATACTACTTCCTCGGTTACATTATTGGTTTTTTCATCTTGTTGTTCTTCTAGCAAACTAATCATATAATTTAATTTTTGTATCAATACATCCGGATTAGATGATTCGTGCGACATATTATTATTTGGGTTATAATATTGTCTATTTACTGGGTTATTTTGCGACACATTCATATTTGGATTTTTACCAGGAACATATCCAGGCAACATTTTTTTATAATAATCATCCACACTTTTATTATCACCATAATTCGTAACAAAATTATTAAGATCTAAATCATCTCCGCCATTATAATTTGGTTGAGGTGCTCTACCTAATGTTCTAAACATTAGTTCATTATTTTCGTTTGACATATTGGACATTTTTTCAGTAGCAACAGTTCGGTGAACGCCTACAGACTCTGCTTTTGGAGGAGGGTTAAAGTCGCCTAGATTATCATCTTCATCATCACTTTTTGACTTATTATGGATTTGGTCTAAAACAGAATTTACCTTTACTGTGTCAAAAGATTCTTTAGGATAATTTTTTTGTGTTTTATTATGTGTTTGACGTTTTGTATTCATTAAATTATTAGATTCATTTTCTGAATTATTTACATTATCATTAAAGGGAGCCGCATATATTGCTAAAGACATTCTTATTAAAAATTAAGATAATAATTTGCAAAACAGTCTGAAATTTTCATATAATAGTATTTAGTATTTATAGTTCTATTTTGTATTTTGTATTTTGTATTTTGTTTTTGTATTTTGTATTTTAATTGAATTTCCAAATAAATTATATTAGATTAATTATATAATGGACTTTAAATTAGTTAGCAAAAACAATGTCGGAGTAGTAGCGCTTTTATTACTTGTTATATTACTTAGTCAATCAAAATTCTTTCATTTTTTATTGGACAATGCTTTAGGAAGAGCTGTATTATTAATGTTTTTAATATTTATTAGTTATGCAAACAAAATATTAGGGATTGTAACTGTTTTACTTATTATTATTATGTTTAATAATAGCAATTTTGGATATATGGAAGGGTTTGACACTCCTTCGGTTCCTTCAGTTCCTAATCCTTCGGTTCCTTCGGTTCCTTCGGTTCCTTCGGTTCCTTCGGTTCCTTCAGTTCCTGAAACTCCTTCAGTCGCTGATATTACTACACCTGTACCTAGTCCTATGCCTGAGCCAGTTCCTGAGCCTGAGAAAAAAGATGCGAAACAAACAATGGCTGCGGAAGGCTTTGATGTTTTAGGAACGGAAAGAACTATGCAAAAAGGAAAACAATCCAACTCCATCCCAGTAAATAGTTTTATGCGCGATTCTGAATCAGCCTTACCATTTGAAAATTCTAAATTTACAGATGTATTTTCCGCCTTCTAATAAACTTTTTTACTCTATCATTATATAATGAATTCACCATTTTATAATTATATTTTGCTTATCGTGCTCTTCTTTCTTTTTAGATATATCGGCTATTTCATTATTAACAGATCATCAAATGAGACCGAATCATTCACTCCTTATATGCGTTCATGTTACAGACCACATGTCAGACAAATGCGTATTATATCCGAAGGTTTCTATAATAAACACCAAAATAATATAACCAATCTTTTTAGAAAATTTGGCATAATGTAAAGTTTCTTGAATTTTATTTTATTATGTTATTTTAGTATAATGACTAAAAAAGATACTATTATAGAAAATACGAATATATTTACACCTGTATTTAATAGTATGGGATATATAAATACTCATATAATGTATTTAAATAATAGCAAATTCTTTGCCGGTGTTATCATGATTCTTCTCAACGTTGGCTCTAAATTTATAACCATTCAATTTAGCAAATCTACTGAAGAATATATGAAATATTCGTTAAGTAAACAATTATTAGTGTTTTCAATGGCTTGGATGGGTACTCGTGATATTTACACCGCGCTTGGTTTGACGGCGGTTTTCAGTATATTATCGGATCATTTATTTAACGAAGAAAGCAGCTTATGTATTGTTCCTCAGCAATATAGAGTTCTAGACAAATTAATTGATACTAATAATGACGGTGATATAAATGACACGGAAATTGCTGCGGCTATTGCTGTTCTAGAAAAGGCAAAAAGAGAGAAACAACGCAAATCTCAAAAAGAAGCTATGCGCAACTTTGATTTTCAGAAATTTAATTATGATGATAAATAATGGCGAATAATGATTATGAAGAATAATTATTATAATAACTTTTACGGTTATTATAATATAATATATTTATTCTATTACCTTAATCTATTACTTTCTATTACGTTTCCTCGTTTTATGTCGTCTACCACCACCTCTATACACATCTTGTTTTTTAGTTGTATTATTTGTAGGAGGCGTTACTTCATAAACTGGAGGAATCACATATTTCCGACCTGTAAAATTGGCATATGACCTTCTTACAGCGTTCCATCTATTTCTACATGATAATTGCGACATTTGTTCGTCTGTTATAGTAGTTCCTTTTACTAATTCCATGTCAATGGTTATATTATAACAAATGTTCGATCTATCCTTTTCCATAAACATTGTATTGGCTGGCGTATTATACGGATTATTATTGTAAGGATTACCGCCTATATGTCCAGGCGCGAGTTTAGCCTCTATTTTTGTTTTATTATAAGGAAAATTTTTTGAGAATTTGTCAACAAAATATTTGGCTTCCTCGTTATTCGGTCTACTACATAGTTTGTTTAAACTCGCATTCATCACATCAAATATACCAGGTTGAAGAGAAAATGTTTGCGGCGTTTTTGGTATAGGTGTTTCAAAATAGTATGCAGCATATATTAAAAATAATATATAATATGGTGGAATAACCGTCGATCTTTTATCGAAAATAGTATATGTTTTATCTATTTTGTTTTGTTTCACTCCACTACCTTTTTCGGAATATTTAAATGACATTATTTCATAATGCGCATTATAATAATATAAAAATAAATATTTTGTCCATTCTTTACCATTTATAGTTGCTGAAAAATCAGCAAAAGGGATTCTTAAGGTGTCTGTTGTTTGACTTCTCTCAATAGGTATAACATTTAATCCTATTTCAGAACCAACCGCTGATATAGCTACTTCATTTGCCCAATAATCTTTACTTTCAATATAATTGGCGATTTCGGATTCCGTAATCGCCCTAAAAGGATCTAATACAATTCCGTTAGAAAATGGGTTCGTGCTTACAGGAATGCTATTTGGTTTTAAAATAAAAAAATTGGGATGACTGGTGTATACATCATCTATTATACTCATATAATGCTGTTTTTTATCTGCTTCTGTAGAATACATAGTATTCATTGTATTTTTAAATATTTCGTTTAGATTCTCTGCATCTACAATGGCGGATTGTAAATAAGTATCTTTATTTGGGTTACCTAATATGTATTTCGTCACCATTTTTCGTATAACCGCTTTAGTAAATATATTGAATCCTTTCCCAATATTACCATATGTGATTTTATCATTTGGATTATAATGATTGTGATAATTTATGGCATCCGCGACAGCTATAAAAAAACAATCGCCAGCTCCTGGGTTACTTTTAACGGATAACCCATCAACTGTTTCTTTATATGCGGCTTTACTAATATGCTTCGTATCTTCTTTTACTGCGGTGTTTGTAGTATTTATATAGTTTTCTCTGATGAATGATTTGTAAATATTGTCCATATCATTAAATATTAGATCAATCATGTTGTAATATTCTGCGGAATTGAAATATTTTCTTAAAAAAGATGTGGCGACCTTATTCGTTGTTAAAGTTACGTCTGGTGTAGGACTTTTATCTTCTTCTTCTTCTTCTTCGTCAACCGGTAATTCTTCGACGCGGTTATTTGGTCCTGGTGTTGGAGGCGCAGGCATGATTGCTAATGGTTTTCCAGGTTTTGTTGGAGGCGCAGGCATAATTATTAGTGGTTTTACAGGTTTTGTTGGAGGCGCAGGCATGATTGTTAATGGTTTTTTACCTGGTCCTGGTCCTGGTGGAGGAGGTGGAGGAGGTGGAGGTGGAGGTGGAGGAGGTGGAGGTAATTGTTTAACTTCTGGTTTTGGCGGTAAGGGAGGAGGTAAAGGAGGTGCTGGTGGCGGTA
>Ga0114966_10000125_pt1 | contig 71001 bp, 67 predicted proteins | sample M_130207_XF_Meta_FD_87029 | JGI IMG/M metagenome (GOLD analysis project Ga0114966, IMG submission 87029) | Freshwater microbial communities from Lake Montjoie, Canada to study carbon cycling - M_130207_XF_MetaG | ecosystem: Environmental > Aquatic > Freshwater > Lake | place: Lake Montjoie...
ATCTGGATTTTTGGCATCGTCGACGGGCTGACGAGCGCGTTCTATATGCGCCTGCTCGGGCGGGAAGTGCCAGGGCTCGGCATCATTACCACGGCTGTCGGGGTGGTGGTCGTGGGTGCGATCGCTACCAACGTCATCGGCAAGCGGATACTGCAGCGCGCGGACGGCTACCTGTTGCGCGTGCCGGTGTTCCGGAGCATCTACGCGCCGGTGAAGCAGCTCGTGGTGGCGTTCTCGCCGGACAACGAGTTCGGCTTCAAGCGCGTGGTGATGGTGCAGCATGGCCACACTGCGGCACTCGGGTTCCTCACGAAGGAGTTCACCGTCGACCGCGGACATGGCGTCGAGGCCATGGTGGCGGTCTATGTGCCTACCAATCACCTGTATCTGGGAGATATCGTGATCTGCGAGCCCGGCGGGGTCAGCTACCCTGATATCAGCGTGGAGGAGGGCCTCCGGATCTTCCTGACCGGGGGGATGGCGCTGCCGCCGACGGTCGGGCGGGCGGGTGGAGGCGACCGCCCGACAGAGTTTCGAGTATAATCCCCCGTTTTCTCCTGACAGGCTGAGTCGGTCCACCCGGGCCGGTGTTTGTTACCGCAAGTGTCCGCCCTGGGCTGGACGTGTGTGAGGTCTGATGAACGCGACCGTGCAGAGATTCGTCAGTCGCCTGATTCTAATGGCGACGTTCGTCGGTGTGCTTGGTTTGGCCCCGCAGCTCGCGCTCGCCGCGCAGCCTGAGGCGGCGGTTGCCGGTGCGGCCCCCGTTCGACATGGTGGGGAAGCGTCGCTGGTGGTGCCCGACCTGTCTTCGGTCAGCTTCGGCGGCATCGACGGACATACCCTGCTCATGAGCGGATTATTCGTCAGCGCCCTCGGGCTGCTCTTCGGCCTGCTGACGTTCAACACGCTGAAGAACATGCCGGTGCATCGCTCGATGCTCGAGGTCTCCGAGCTGATCTACGAGACGTGCAAGACCTATCTCATCACCCAGGGCCGCTTCATCATGCTGCTGTGGGTGTTCATTGCCGTGATCATCTCGGCGTATTACGGCTGGCTGAACCCGATCGAAGGCAAGTCGGTCGCGGTGACGCTGCCGATCATCCTGATCTTCTCCCTCATCGGCATTGCCGGCAGCTACGGCGTGGCCTGGTTCGGGATCCGCGTGAACACGTTCGCGAACTCGCGCGCGGCGTTTGCCAGCCTTCGCGGCAAGCCGTACCCGATTTACGCGATTCCGCTCCAGGCCGGCATGAGCATCGGCATGCTGCTCATCAGTGTCGAACTACTGCTCATGCTGATGATTCTGCTGTTCATTCCTGGTGACTACGCCGGTCCCTGCTTCATCGGCTTCGCCATCGGCGAGTCGCTGGGTGCGGCGGCGCTGCGTATCGCGGGCGGCATCTTCACCAAGATTGCCGACATCGGCGCCGACCTGATGAAGATCGTCTTCAACATCAAGGAAGACGACGCGCGTAACCCGGGCGTGATTGCCGACTGCGTCGGCGACAACGCAGGCGACTCGGTCGGCCCGAGCGCCGACGGCTTCGAGACCTACGGCGTGACCGGCGTGGCGCTGATTTCGTTCGTGCTGCTGGCCGTGCGTGAGCCGCAGGTCCAGGTGCAGTTGCTCGTGTGGCTCTTCATGATGCGTATCGTCATGGTGCTCGCCAGCGGCCTGTCCTACTACGTCAACGAGGCGATGGCCAAGGCGAAGTACGCCGAGGTGGACAAGATGAACTTCGAGGCGCCGCTCACCAACCTGGTGTGGCTCACCTCGATCGTCTCGGTCATCCTGACCTACGTCGCGTCCTACGTCCTGATTCCGCAGCTCGGCGACGGCACCATCTGGTGGAAGCTGTCGACCGTCATCACCTGCGGCACGCTGGCCGGCGCCATCATTCCCGAACTCGTCAAGGTATTCACGTCGACCGAGTCGTCGCACGTGAAGGAAGTCGTCACCTCCTCGAGGGAGGGCGGCGCGTCGCTGAACATCCTGTCCGGCCTCGTGGCCGGCAACTTCAGCGCCTACTGGCTCGGTCTCAGCATCGTCTCGCTGATGGGGATCGGCTATCTGGTGAGCACGGCTATTCCGGCAATCGACCCCGCCAACCAGGCGGCGGGCGGAATGATGCTGGCACCGGCGGTGTTCGCGTTCGGTCTGGTGGCGTTCGGCTTCCTCGGCATGGGCCCGGTGACGATCGCTGTCGACTCCTACGGTCCGGTCACGGACAACGCGCAGTCGGTCTACGAGTTGTCGGTGATCGAGTCGATTCCCGGTATCAGCGAGTCGCTCAAGAAGGAGTTCGGCTTCGACGTGAAGTTCGATCGGGCGAAGGACCTGCTCGAGGAAAACGACGGTGCGGGCAACACCTTCAAGGCGACGGCGAAGCCAGTGCTCATCGGCACGGCGGTGGTCGGTGCCACGACGATGATCTTCTCGATCATCGTGGGGCTCACCCATGGGCTGACCCAGAACCTCGACAAGCTCTCGCTGTTGCATCCGCCGTTTATGCTCGGGCTCATCACGGGCGGTTCGGTGATCTACTGGTTCACCGGCGCATCGATGCAGGCGGTCACCACCGGTGCCTATCGTGCCGTTGAGTTCATCAAGGCGAACATCAAGCTCGACGGTGCTGAAAAGGCGTCGGTGGAAGACAGCAAGAAGGTGGTCGAGATCTGCACCCAGTACGCGCAGAAGGGGATGTTCAACATCTTCATGACGGTGTTCTTCTCGACCCTGGCGTTTGCGTTCCTCGAGCCATTCTTCTTCATCGGCTACCTCATCTCCATCGCGCTGTTCGGGCTCTACCAGGCCATCTTTATGGCGAACGCCGGCGGCGCCTGGGACAACGCGAAGAAGATCGTCGAAGTCGAGCTGAAGATGAAGGGGACCCCTCTGCATGCGGCGACAGTGGTCGGCGACACGGTCGGCGACCCTTTCAAGGACACCTCGTCGGTGGCGATGAACCCCGTCATCAAGTTCACGACCCTCTTTGGTCTGCTGGCGGTGGAACTTGCTGTGCGGCTGGGCGAATCCGGAAGCGGGCTCACGACCGTCCTGTCGGCCGTCTTTTTCGCCATTTCCCTCTACTTTGTGTGGAGATCGTTCTACGGGATGAGAATCGGTGGCGGGGAACCCGCCTAGGCGTGGCCCATTTCAACGAATCCGGTGTCTAACCCCCTGTTAGCTCGTTGACTCAATGAATTCCGAGTCGATATAATCGCCGCCTTTGACATGACCGCGAGCCAAGCCTTGGGCCGGTCAGGTCGGGGCCCTTCCGGCAGCGGCCGGAATCGCGAGGAGGAGAGAATCAGTGCCACGTGACATGTTCGGCGACATCGTGGACCCATCAGTCAAGGTGGGAACGCGAGCCTGGTATACCGTTCCGCTTTCGATCGTGGTGCACACGGCGGTACTCGGCGCAGTTGTGATTATTCCGCTGCTTGCCGCGGACATCCTTCCGACGCCGCCCTCGATGATGGCGTTCGTTGCGGCACCACCGCCACCGCCACCACCACCACCGCCGCCGCCACCACCGCAGATGGCGCAGGCGCCGCCGCCGCCGGTTGATGTCAACCCGTCTGCGGCTCCGCTCGAGGCGCCGTCGGAAATCAAGGCTGAAACTGGTCTCGAGCAGAACCGTGCTGCGGCCAGCGGTGTCGAAGGCGGAGTCGTCGGTGGCGTCACCGGCGGTATTGTTGGTGGTCTCGATGCGGCGCCGCCGCCGCCGCCCCCCCCGCCGCCGCCGCCAGCGCCGGTTCGCGTGGGTGGCAACATCAAGCCACCGACGAAGACAAAGGACGTCCGGCCGGTCTATCCCTCGATTGCGCAGTCCGCGCGCGTTCAGGGCGTCGTCATCGTTGAAGCGACGATTGGGCCTGATGGTCGCGTTGCCGAGGCGAAGGTCCTTCGGTCAATCCCGCTGCTCGACGCAGCGGCGCTCGACGCGGTGCGGCAGTGGCAGTTCACGCCCACCCTGCTCAACGGCACGGCCGTCCCGGTCATCATGACGGTCACGGTGAACTTCACGCTGCAGTAAGCACTCACGCGGGCCGGTTCTACAGGAACGACCGGCCCTCATGATCCGCTTTTCTAACTTTCGTCTCGATGGAGGATTGACCGTGGATTTTATGGAAATGTACCAGCAGATGACGATCGTCGCGAAGGCTGTCGCCTTCGTTCTGGTCATCATGTCAATGTGGTCGCTCGGCGTCGGCATCGAGCGTTTCTTCACCTACCAGCAGGCGCGTACACAGTCGAAGCTCTACGCCCCCCAGGTTGCGAAGCACCTCAAGGACGGCCGCCTGAAGGAAGCGGTTGCCCTTTCGCAGAAGAAGGAATTCCGTTACAGCCATCTCGCCAAGGTTGTGCTCGCCGGCCTGCAGGAATACCAGTTCCAGAATGAGTCTGGCCAGGGCCTGAGCCGCGAAGACATCATGGACACTGTGCATCGCGCCATTCAGCGCGCGTCGGTCCTGACGGCTTCGGATCTCAAGAAGGGCGTCGCTGCGCTCGCGACCATCGGCTCGACGGCTCCGTTCGTCGGTCTGCTCGGCACGGTCGTCGGCGTTATCAACGCATTCCAGGGCATCGGCGCCAGCGGCTCGGCCGGTATCGGCGCGGTGTCGGTTGGTATTTCGGAAGCGCTCGTCGAAACGGCGCTTGGTCTGGTCGTCGCGATTCCGGCGGTCTGGATCTACAATTACCTGACCGCCCGCATCGAGTACTTCAACGTCGAGATGGACAACTCGTCGTCGGAGCTCGTGGATTACTTCATCAAGAAGACGGCCTAGTAGGCTTCCGGGTTCTGGATCCAGGCCCTGGGTACCCCCAGGGTCAGGAGCTTGCATCCTGGAGACCATAGCCATTTACGGGTTTAGGAGAAACAGCCATGTCAATGGACCTTGGCGGCGCCAAAGGCGGAGTCAAGTCCGATATCAACGTGACGCCGCTTGTCGACGTCATGTTGGTGCTGCTCATCATCATGATGCTCATCGCCCCCATGCTTCAGCAGGGTGTGAGCCTCAGGCTTCCGACCGCTACAAACACGGTCGACAAGCCGGAGTCGCAGGACCAGACCGTCATCTCCGTCGCCGCCAATAAGGAAATCTATCTGAACGCCAAGCCGATTCGCGAAGTCGACCTGGCTCAGAAGGTCACCGACATCCTCGAGGGTAAGACCGAGAAGATCGTCCTGATCAAGGCGGACGAAGAAGTCGAGTATGGGACGGTCATGGCCGTGATGGACCAGCTGCGTCAAGCGGCGATCGAGGACGTCGGCCTCATCACCGAGAAGCGCAAGGTCGCGAGCGGCGGAGCGGGAGGTCAGTAATGGCACACGCGCGCAAACACTACGGTGCCGAGAAGGTCGTCACGGGCAAGGCGGCGGAAGCCAACTCGGACATGAACGTCACGCCGCTGATCGACGTGCTGCTCGTGCTGCTCGTCATCTTCATGGCGGCCCTGCCCCTCACGCAGAAGGGTGTCGACATCAACCTGCCGGCGGAGACGAAGAACTCCACCGACCAGACTCCTGATGTGAGCCAGATCGTGGTGGAATACACCGCGGACAAGCACCTCTCGGTGAACAAGCAGGACGTCACCATCGGCGACCTCGAGAGCAAGCTGCGCACGATCTTCGAAGAGCGCAAGGACAAGACGATGTTCATCTCTGGTGCGGAAACGCTGCACTACGGTGACATCATGGCCGTTATCGACGCAGCACGCGGTGCGGGCGTCGAGAAGGTCGGCATCGTCACGGCGGGCATGCGCAGGGCCGCCGGCGTCGCCAGCAACTAGTTCCGTTCTCGGACGGTACACAGATACGGCCGCCCCTCACAGGGCGGCCGTTTTTGTTGGCGCCAACCTCGTCACTCCGCCTTGGACTCCATCTCCAGCCTGACCTCGCGCGCCTGCCACAGGTGGCGACGTTCATGCGCCAGCAGCACCACAAACGTCGCGCCCAGACCGAGTGAGATCGGTGCGAATTGCGACCGGACCTTGACCCGCCGCCGGTCCAGACCTTCCGACTCCTGAATGAGCCGCGCCAGTCGCCCGTGCAGTTGCTGCCAGGTCGCCAGCGTCGCTTCAAGCGGAAGCTCAGCGGCTCCGACGAACGCCGACGGAGTCTTGAAACGCCGCCGCACCGGAGGCTCCATCGAACGAATGAACCAGCGCTCCAACAAGGTCGCGACGAACGGCCCTTCGGCAACATGCCGATGGGAAGGCTCGGCTGACATCGCTTGGTCGAGTACGGGCAGGTAGCGCTCAAGCGTGATGTTCAGGTGTTGGATGCACTGGCCGATCGACCAGCGTGACGGCGAGGGATGCCAGTTGAACTGCGACTCGGAGAGCCCGCCCACAGTGCCTGGCAGTTCCTGAGTGATGGAGGTCAACTGGAGCAGATAGCCTTCAAGTTGGGAATCCATATGCCCCCTATTATGCCCAGCCGCGCCTCAGGACGGGCAGCGGTCCGCTGGTCAGCCGCCTTGCCAGGCTCAGTTCCCCGCTGAAGGCCGCCGAGGCACAAAAAAAGCCCGGGGCACGAATGCCCCGGGCCTTTCAATGAGTGCAAATGCCTGTGCGGCCGCGTCCCCTAGTTGAAGGTGTAGCGGAAGCTGAGCATCATCACGTAGACGTCCGCGATACCGGCCGTCGACTGGAGCGAGTTCGTGATGTAGTTACCGCCCGAGAGCTGCAGGCGATAGGCGAGCGCACCGTTCGCGTCCGCCGCCGGGTTGGTGAGCAACTGGTTGTTCACGATGCGCTTGCCGGCGCCCCACTTGCTGTTCATCAGGTTGCCAAAGTTCGTGATGTCCAGGCGGACCTGGCCGCCGTGACGCTTGCCGCGCAGGCTCTTGAATACATCCTGCGTGAGGCTGAGGTCCATGCGCTGCACAACCGGGAGGAACACCGCTCGACGCCCGGCGTACTCACCGCGGTGCTTGCTCAGATACAAGTCCTGGCTGATGTAGGCATCGAACGCGGCGGCTTGCTCAGCAGCAGGGTAGGTGCGGCCGGCGGTAGTGAACGTCGTGAAGTTCATCTCCGAGATGTTCCGCGGAATGTAGATCAGGTCGTTGCCAGACACCGTATCGCCATTCGCATCGCCCGAGAACGCGTAGGTCGTGTTCCCGTTCGTGCGCACTTCGTAGTAGGCCGAAATCGTCGTGGCGCCGAAGCTCAGGTACTGCTTCGAATAGCTCGACTGCAGGAAAAACCGCTTGCCTGGCGAGTTCTCCGAGTAGGAGAGCTGTGGGTTATTGGGGTCGGAGGCAATCGGGTTCGCCGAGCCCCACGAACTGCCGGCGGTCGACGACGGCTCAACGAGGCTCTTGGAGACGCCGTAGCTGAAGCCGCTCTTCGCTGCGAAGCCATGGCTGGTCTGCTTACTCAGCGAGGCCGAGTAGTTCCACGAGCGATTCTGGTCCTGGTTCTTGATCACGTAGGCCGCCGTGATCTGGTTCCCCGTGGTGTTGTTCAGACGGGTCACACAGGGGCCGACCTGCCCGGCCGACGCACAGGTCGGATGGGCCGAGGTCGCCACCCAGCGGGGGCGGGTGTCGGCGCCAGTGAAGGCAGACTGCGCCGCTGGCAGGTTCGCGTTGATGTAGACCGGCGCGTTCAGGTCGCGGTTGTAGATGAAGTCGGTCGTGCCCACCAGGCCCAAGGGCAACTTGCGGTCCACGCCGATGTTCGTGCGCCAGGTCTGCGGGAAGCGGAAGCCCTGGTCAGTGACGTCGAGCTCGTAGCTGGCCGCGTTGCCGCCAGTCGCCGCCGGCTTGTACTTATCCGGATTCGGGCTGAACGGGTAGGCCGTCGTGCTGTTCGTCTGAGTGAAGCCCGACAGGACACCGGTGTTGCCGATCTGGTTCGAAATCCAGACGTACGGCGGCTTGCCGGTGAAGAGGCCCGTGCCGCCACGCACCTGGGTGACTTGGTTGCCGCTCACGTCGACGTTGAAGCCGACGCGCGGTGACCAGTAGGGCTTTGTCTCCGGCAGCGCGTTCGTCGAGTACTTCACCGCCGAGCCGTCCTGATCGCGGAAGGTCAGCGAGTCAGCCGCCGGGTTCGGGAAGGTGGTGTTGCCGAACTTCGGCACGTCGATGCGGACTCCGGCCGTGACCGTCAGGTTGCTGCGCGGACGCCACTCGTCCTGGAAGTATCCGCTCACGTAGACCACGTCGAGCGGTTGCATCGGCGGGGTCGTCTGGCCCGACTGGAGGAGGTAGCGGGTCTGGAAGATGTTCAGGGTGACCGGCGAGACGCTCCGGTTCTGATTCGCCAGATAGCCGGTGGCATCGGTGTAGAAGTCCGCCAGCGTGTTGTAGGAGTAGGCACTCTGCAACCCGAAGTAGAACGAGTTGTCCGAGTGGAACTTCTCCACCGCGCCGCCGACCGTCCACGAGTGGTTCTTCGAGAACTTGGTCAGGCTGTCCTGCGCCTGGAACGTCTTGTAGCTCAGGAGGTTAAACGGCGTGAACGGCTCGGACCCGAATGCGGTCTGGGCGCTGCCCAGTCCGTCGCCGATCACCACGAAGGGGAACAGGTTAGACAGCTGGTCGCGGCTTTCGTTTTGGAAGGTGTAGCCGACAATCAGATTGTTCGTCGCGGTGCCGAACGCCGAGTTCCACTCGCCAACGCCAGACTTCAGATTCTCGAGAATCTTGTAGTTCGAGTTCTGGAACGCGAGGAAGTTTGTGGTCAGTGTCGGACGACTGGTGCCGAGCGACGACGAACCGGACTGGTTCACGTCCGTGCTCGAGGTCAGTTGGTTGTAACGGAACGTGATCTTGTTGGCGCCACTGAGGTTGTAGTCACCCTTGATCATCCAGGGCTTGCCAGGGGTCTTCTTTGGGATGCTTTCGAAGACGCCCGTGTCGTAGCTGAAGTTCTGCTTGAGGAAGGCGCTCAGCGCGGTCATGTCGGACGCGAGCACGCGCGTCACGTTGCCGGCCACCGGTTCGCCGCCCTGATTGGCGCGGAAGGTATTCAGCGGTCGGGTGTCTTCCTGCTTCTCGTAGCTGAAGAACGCGAATGCCTTGTTCTTCACAATCGGGCCACCGATCCATGCGCCGGTCGTCTTGGTGTCGAACGTGCCTGGGTTAAACACCTGGCCGGCCGTTTTCTTACCCACGAACGACTCGTTGCGGAAGCGGTGGTAGACCGAGCCGGTGAACATGTTGGTGCCGCTGCGGGTGACGGTGTTCACGCCCGCGCCGGTGAAGTTGCCCTGACGCACGTCGTAGGGAGCCACGCTCACCTGGACCTGTTCGATGGCCTCGAGCGAGATGGGCGCCACACCCGTGCGGTCGCCGATGCCGCCCGTCGTCGTGCCGAGCCCGAAGGAGTTGTTGAAGTAGGAGCCGTCCACCGTCACGTTGTTCGCGCGGTTGTCCTGGCCGACGAACGTGCCGCTGCCGCCGTACTGCGGCGTCAGGCGGGTGATGTCGGTGATGCGGCCCGACACGGTCGGCAGCGTCGCCAGTTCCTCTCGCGAGACAGCGGTTGCAGCGCCGGTTCTGCCCGAGCTGAACACCGGGTTCGCCTGACCGACGACCTGGACGGTTTCCGACACCGTGGCCAGTCGCAGGTCGAACGAAATGTCGGTGGTCACGCCGAGATTGAGCGTCACGTTCGAGCGCTCGTCGGTGCTGAAGCCGCTCAGTTCGGCAGAGATCTTGTAGGGACCGCCGACGCGCATGCCGGCGATGGTATAGCGGCCATCCGACTGCGTCACCGCCTGATAGCTCGTGCCAGAAGGCTGATGGACGGCCGAGACCGTAACGCCAGGGACGACCGCGGCCTGAGAGTCCTTCACCACACCGGTCAGTGCCGCCGTGGTGACACCCTGTGCGTACGACGGAGTCGCAGCGCCTCCGACGACGAGGAACGCCGCGACCGTACTCATCAAGCACGATCTAAGAAGAGATTTCATTGCATGCTCCTGCTAGAGAGAGAAATTACGAGAGGTTGCATCGCACGAATTCTGCGGTGGAATACCCCTCATTCTAGCGAAGAGGCCTGTAAACTCCGTGAAAAACTCAAGCTGGCGAGGCGGAACGCTGGCGGGATCCAACGATACGGAACCGCAGGTTCAGGCGCGGCAGGTGAACAAAAAAAAGGGCCGCCGAGACCCTGAGGTCTGGCGGCCCTCGACGAAGCAGAGTCGAATGCTAGTTGCCGGCGGCCTTCTTACGAAGTTCGTTGGCCTTGTCGCCAAGCGCGGTCGCTTCCTTGATAAGCGCCTGCTGCTTGGACGGGTCCTTCTCGCCGTTTGCCTGCAGGCGGAGCAGCAGGCCACGGAAGGTGATGGCTTCGACGTAGTCCGACTTGAGCGAGATCGCCTTGTCGACCGCTTCAAGACCCTTGGTAACGTATTCCTTCTTCTGGTCTGCGGTCAGCGAGGAATCGCCGCGGGTCTCGTCCCAGTAGTAGCCAGCGATGGTCTGGAACGCTTCCGGGTTGTTCGGCTCGATCTCGGAGCGCTGGTTCAGCGATTCGATCGTCTTGTCGAAGCGGCCCTGACGGTTGTAGAAGCCGGCGAGCTGCAGGTAGACCGACGAGTCCTTCGGCTTCGCGGCCTTGGACATCAGCAGCACCTTCTCGGCGTCGTCGTAGAGGGCGGCGTCTTCGTAGATCTTACCGAGCACTGCGTAGTTGGACGGTTCGGCTGGCTCCATCTCAATCATCTTGATGAGCACCGGTTCGGCCTTGGCCGGGTCGGCTAGCTTGTCCGCGCCATAGGCGGCGACCAGATACTCGAGCGAGAGTTTTCCGAGCTTTCTCTCGTCCTCAATCGCCGAACTGCCAAGCTTCTCGGCGCAGAGCGTGTAATTCTCGACGGCGCGGGTCAGCAGCGCCTCATTCTCCGGTTCGCCCTTCTTGCTGGGGCGGTAGAGATTGTCCAGGCTGTTGCCGAGGAAGAAATACGCCATGGCAAGGTTAGGATCTTCCTTGAGCGTTTCTTCGTACAGGGCAACTGCCTTCTTGTAATCCTGAGCCTGGTACGCGGCGTTAGCGGCCTTGAAACTTCTCTTCGCCGTCACCTGACCGACTTGCGCGCAGCCTACCGACATCGATAGGGCCAGCACCGCCGCCGAAGCGAGCGACGCACCCGAAAAAGCCTTCATTGAGCCCCCTTTGTGGCCGAAAACCAACATTGTGACCTTATTCCCGCTGGGCGAGGAGAATTGCCGTGGCCGAAACCGGGTCAGTATAGTGAAGCAAAATTTCTTAAGTCAATATGATGCTTAGACACCGCATTTCATGATTCGCTTCGAGGATCTCGTAGAAAAGGTCCGGGCCTACAGTCCGGCCGCCGATGTCGAGCTGCTGCGCCGGGCCTATGTGTTTTCAGCGTTCGAGCACAGGGGACAGGTCCGCCACTCTGGCGAGCCCTATCTCATACATCCGCTTGCAGTTGCGGACTTTCTTGCCGATATGAAACTGGACGTCGTGGCGGTCTCGGCCGGCCTGCTGCACGACGTGGTTGAAGATACCCTCACGACCATCGAGCGCATCCACGAGCTCTTCGGTCCCGAGGTGGCCCACGTCGTCGAGGGGGTCACGAAGATCGGTGCGGTCCGATTCTCCTCCACGGAGGAGCGCCAGGCCGAGACATTCCGCAAGATGCTGCTGGCGATGGTCGATGACATCCGCGTCATCCTCGTCAAGCTGGCAGACCGTCTCCACAACATGCGCACGCTGAACCACCTCTCCGAGGAGAAGCGGGTCGCGATTGCCCAGGAGACCCGCGACATCTACGCGCCCATCGCCAACCGGCTGGGCATGAGCAAGATCAAGAACGAACTCGAGGAACTCTCCTTCCGCTACCTCGAGCCGCAGCTCTACGAGTCGCTGCGGTCCAAGGTGGATGCCAGGCGCCGGGCCACCGAGGGGCTAATCGAGCAACTGAAGAGCACGATTGACACCAAGCTCAGCGAAGCGTCGGTACCCGTCATCGTGATCGACGGCCGCATCAAGCGCCTGTGGAGCATCGCGCAGAAGCTCAAGAAGCAGCGCATCGAGCTCGACCAGGTCTACGACTTCATCGCCCTCCGCATCATCACCACCAGCGTGAAGGACTGCTACGCCGCCCTGGGCATCATCCACCAGACGTGGTCGCCCGTGCCCGGCCGGATCAAGGACTTCATTGCGATGCCGCGGCCCAACGGCTACCAGTCCCTGCACACGTCGGTCATCAGCCACAAAGGGATGCCGTTCGAGGTGCAGATTCGCACTCTCGAAATGCACCGGATGGCCGAGGAGGGCGTGGCGGCCCACTGGAAGTACAAGGAAGGCCGAACGGGCGACCAGACGGACGAGCGCTACTTCCAGTGGATGCGGCAGTTGCTCGAATTCCAGCAGGACGTGCGCGACCCGCAGGAGTTCATCCAGAACCTCAAGGTCGAGCTTTACCCCGAAGAGGTCTACGCTTTCACGCCGAAGGGGCAGGTGAAGGCGTTCCCTCGAGGGGCGACGCCGATTGACTTCGCCTACTCGATTCACACCGACGTCGGGCACCAGTGCGTCGGCGCGCGGGTCAACGGCAAGATGGTGCCGCTTCGTGCTCACCTGAAGAACGGCGACATCGTCGAGATCATCACCCAGAGCGGTCACCAGCCGAACCGCGACTGGCTCAACTTTGCCGCCACCTCTCACGCGCGCTACAAAATCAAGCACCTCATTCGTCTCGAAGAACGCACGCGGGCGGTCGAACTCGGGCGCCGTGTCTTCGACAAGGAACTGCGCAAGTACGACGTGTCGCACAAAGGCATCTTCGAGGGCGACCCCTTCGCCAAAGCGCTCTCCGACTCGGGGGTGAAGTCTGCCGACGACCTGATGGCGCTCATCGGATACGGGACGCTGTCAGCCAAGCAGTTGCTGGGTAAGCTCGTGCAGTCGGAGCGCCTGCGCGAGAAGGCTCCGGACGGAGCGGTGACCGCTGCCGTGAAGCGGGCCTTTGGTGCGAGCGAAGAGAAGATCACCGTACGCGGCACGGACGACGTGCTCGTGTTTCGCGCACGCTGCTGCAACCCGATTCGCGGCGAGAAGATCATCGGATACATCACGCGCGGCAAGGGCGTGTCAGTTCACTCCGCAACCTGCCCGAACGTCGTGAACCTCCTCTACGATCCCGAGCGGCGGATCGACGTCGAATGGGAGAAGGCGCCAGGTGGGGAGGCAGCCGCCGCCTATACGGTGAAGCTGACGATGGAGGTCGAAGACCGGAAAGGCGTGCTCGCCGCAGTCAGCGCCAAGATTTCAGACATCAACACGAACATCCGCAACATGGAGGCTCGGACCGGCGGCAACGATCAGCGCGCGCGGATTGATGTGGCGGTCGAGATCAGTGATCTCCATCACCTCGAGAAGGTCATCAAGGCGCTGAAGTCGGTGAATGGCGTGATTGACGTGGAGCGGACGGGGCGAACCCGGACGAACTGAATCCGTTGCGGCTTGGCGAGGCTAGGCGTCGTAGCTGGCGATGACGTCGATTTCGACCCGCGCGTCTCTGGGCAGTCGGGCCGCTTGGATGGTCGAGCGGGCCGGGTACGGCTCAATGAACGCGGTGCGATACGCCTCGTTCATGGCCGGAAAATCGTTCATGTCGGCGAGAAACACGGTTGTGCGAACGACATGCTGCAGCGACAGGCCTGCGGCCTCGAGCAGTGCTCCGATGTTCTGGAGCACCTGTCGGGTCTGGGTGCCGATGTCGCCATCGATCATCATGCCGGTGTCAGGGTCCAGGGGGACCTGGCCCGAGACGAACAGCAGCTGACCTGCACGCAATGCCGCCGAGTACGGCCCGATGGCCTTCGGCGCTTTCGGACTGGCAATCGCGTGCTTGGGCACGAGCTACGCCGCCTTGACGACCTTGTTAGAGCGCAGGCACCGCGTGCATACCCGAATCCGCTGCACCCCGCCGTTAATCAAGGCGCGAACCGCCTGGAGGTTGGGCTCGAACCGACGCGCGCTGACGTTGTGCGCGTGGCTGACCTGCCGGCCGACAACCGGCTTCTTCCCGCAAATCTCACACTGCTTCGCCATGATCCTCTCGTTCCTTCCGCGGCAAAACCCTAAGTATAGTCAGCGGCCCCAGTACTGGCAAGGGCAACGTCCGGTGTGATGCGTAAATCATCCGCCTGGTACCCTCTCGAATGGTTCAAGCGTCGAACGACATCGTCCGATAAGGAGTTGGGGGCGAGCGCTGCGGACTCCCCTCGCCCCTCGCCCGGACGTCTGCTCAGTAGTGACGCCAGCCCGTCTATGTGTGGGGACGCGTCGGTAGAAACCTATGGCCCTGTCGTCACCGGCAGCGGGCAGATCATTTGTGTCAGGCGCAGAACCCTTTCGACAGCCTCTTCGTCTAATTGGGCAATACAATTTGAACGGGCGGCCAATTCAATTCTGATTGTATTGACTAAGTCCTTTTAATTCATGTATTTGTCTGCTCGATCGTCTTGACGTCTCATGAAGAACGTGGTCGCTGAGTCGTCAGGCAGTTCGTGTATGTCGAGCGCAAGTTCATGACCTAATCTGGCGTTGAAGAGTTACGACGCGACGTTTATACTTGGCAATCAATTTGCAACACGTGCAGCAATCCTAATCGGGCGATCCCCTGAACAACGGGGGAGTGAAGGAGCGATTTTATGAAGAACACTACGAATGCGGTGACCGAGGCAACGCCGAAGTCCCGCTATTCCGAATTGAAGTGGATGCTCGAAGAGCGCCGCTTGGGAATCCAGGCTGAAGTTCAGGGCAAGATGCGGAACGTTCGGGCTGAAGGCGGCGAAGTATTCGATGCGGTTGAAAGCTCCGAATCGGACATTCAGGACGACATCGAGTTCGCGTTGATCCAGATGAAGTCGGAGACGCTGAACCAGATCAACGACGCCCTCATCCGTCTCGAGCAGGACAACTACGGCAACTGCTTCGAGTGCGGCGAGGAAATCGCTGAGAAGCGCCTCCGTGCCCTTCCGTTCGCGGTGCGTTGCAAGGATTGTGAAGAAGCGCGCGAAGTGGCCGAGCAGCGCGAACGTCAAATGGCGGCTCGTCGCGGCGCGTCCTCGCTCTTCTTCGACATGTAATATCGGCGACCCTGAGGGCTCCGCCGGTGGCGGAGCCTCAATCTCTCCCACCGGCCTCGTCCTCTCCCTCAACACCGTCATACAATCATCGGACCCAGGTCTGGCTTCCTGACCCCGGTTTCCCGATCCACGCCAGGGTGCCGTTCACGGTCCACCTTCGAAGGAGTTTCGCCATGAGCGATCAGGTCGAGGATCTCAAGCCTGAGGACCTCTCGATTGCCGATCGGCCGCTTGCGGTTCCGCCAGAACTTCCGGTCCTGCCGTTGCGGGACACAGTACTCTTCCCCAACTCGTTCATGCCGCTCGCCGTGGCGCGCGAAAGCTCCGTGCGCCTCATCGACGATGCTATCGCCAACGGCAAGCTGATCGCGGTCTTCACGCAGCGCGATGCTGCGCTTGAGGAACCGGGCCAGGATGACCTGTTCGAGGTCGGCACCGCGACGCACATCCACAAGATGTTCAAGCTGCCGGACGGCAGCCTGCGCCTCATCGTGCAGGGGCTTGCGCGGCTGACGCTCGATGAAGTGGTGTCGACCCATCCGTACCTGCGCGCGCGCGTCAGCGCCGCCAGCGAGGACACTAACGACGCCGACCGCCTCGAAATCGATGCGCTTGCCAGGAACATCAAGGCGAACTTCCAGCAGGTCGTGTCGCTGTCGCCACTGCTCTCGGACGACCTGCAGGCGCTCGCCACTAACATCACCGAGCCCGGCCGGCTCGCCGACTTCATTGCCTCGAGCCTCACCACCATCAGCACGCCGGTGAAGCAGGAGGTCCTCGAGACGCTCGACATCCGCACCCGGATGGACAACCTCAATCGAATCCTGATCAAGGAACTCGAGGTGCTCGAGCTCGGGTCGAAGATTCAGTCGCAGGTGCAGTCCGAGGTCGGCAAGAACCAGCGCGAGTACTTCCTGCGCGAGCAGATGAAGGCCATCCAGAAGGAACTCGGCGAAGGCGACGACCAGACGAAGGAAGTCGAAGAACTGGCCGAGAAGATTGAAGCGGCGGGAATGCCGGAGCCTGTGAAGAAGGAGGCTCTGCGCGAACTCGATCGCCTTTCGAAGATGCCTCCGGCGGCCGCCGAGTACACGGTGTCGCGCACCTATGTGGATTGGCTCGTGGCGTTGCCGTGGGCCAAGCGCACCGAGGAGGTCATCGACCTCCCGAAGACGAAGTCGGTGCTCGACGCCGATCACTCGGGCCTCGAGAAGGCGAAGGATCGAATCCTCGAATATCTCGCGGTCCGAAAGCTGAACCCGGCGGTCAAGGGACCGATCCTCTGTTTCGTCGGCCCTCCCGGTGTCGGCAAGACCTCGCTCGCCCGTTCGATTGCGGAATCGCTGGGACGCAAGTTCGTGCGGGTGTCGCTCGGCGGCATGCGTGACGAGGCCGAAATTCGCGGCCACCGCCGCACCTATATCGGCGCCTTGCCAGGCCAGGTCATTCAGGGCCTTCGTCGCGCCGAGTCGAAGAACCCGGTCTTCATCCTCGATGAGATCGACAAGCTCGGGTCCGACTTCCGCGGCGACCCATCATCGGCGCTGCTCGAGGTGCTCGATCCGGAACAGAACAGCACCTTCCGCGACCACTACCTCGACGTGCCGTTCGATCTGTCGGAAGTGTTGTTCATCACGACCGCGAACGTACTCGATCCGGTTCCACCGGCCCTTCGAGACCGGATGGAAGTACTGGAGATTGCCGGTTATACCGAGGAAGAGAAGCTCGAGATCGCCCAGGACCACCTCGTCTCGAAACAGGTGAAGAACCATGGGCTGACCGCCGAGGCCATCCAGTTCACCGCTGACGCACTTCGGCAGGTGATCCGTGGCTACACGCGGGAAGCCGGTGTGCGTAACCTCGAGCGCGAAATCGGAGCGCTGTGCCGCAAGGCGGCACGTCGTCGTGCGGAAGGCAACGAAGACCCGATCGAGGTCAATCCGGTCGTGGTGGTCGAGATGCTCGGTGCGCCGAAGTTCCTGGACGAGGAGATGGAGCAGCGGACCAAGGAACCTGGCGTGGCCATCGGACTCGCCTGGACTCCCGTCGGCGGCGAAGTGCTCTTCATCGAAGCGTCGCGGATGGCGGGCAGCGGCACGCTCACCCTCACTGGGCAACTCGGCGACGTCATGAAGGAGTCGGCTCGCGCCGCATTGTCATGGCTTCGTAAGCACGCCCGCGAGCACGGGATCGATCCGGACTTCTTCAAGGTCGCGGAACTCCACGTGCACGTGCCGGCCGGAGCCATCCCGAAGGATGGTCCGTCGGCCGGCGTCACGATGGTGGCCGCGATGGCGTCGGAGTTGACGGGCAGGCCAGTGCGCGGCGACGTGGCCATGACCGGTGAGATCACGCTGTCAGGGCGCGTGCTGCCGGTCGGCGGAATCAAGGAGAAGGTGCTCGCCGCACGGCGGGTGGGCATCAACGAAGTGATCCTGCCGCGGCAGAACGAGAAGAACATCAACGAGGACCTCACCCCGGAACTCCGGAAGAACCTCGTCGTGCACCTGGTCTCGACCATCGACGAAGTGCTGGCGCTGGCGCTGCAACCGGTCTCCACGGACGTCGTACGGCCGACGCGAAGAGCGACCCGTTCGAGCGGGCCCGTCAGGCCACCCGGCTAGTTGTGGCGGCCGTCCGGAGGTGTCTGGCACGGTGGACAATCGCCGCCTGGCCAAGACGCCTTCGGTTGTCGCGTCGTCCCGTCAGGCCAGCAGCAGGCCGTAGGCTGTCTTCAGGTCGATGATCTCTCCCCGATCGACCATGGCGCGTGCTTCATCGAGCGTGACGGCCATCGACTCGATGTCTTCATCGTCGTCCGGTTTGTGCGACGAGTCTGGCGGTGGCGGCCGCAGGTTCGAGACCCGGTAGAAAATCAGCTCTTCATCGCAGAACCCAGGGGTGGGGTAGAGCCCGCGGATGCGCTCGATCGTTCCTGGGACGAGGCCGATCTCCTCTTCGCACTCGCGTGCGGCCGCGGCGTCCGGTTCTTCGCCATCATCCACGCGTCCAGCCGGAATCTCCCAGATCACGCGGTCGATGCTCGCCCTGTACTGACGAATCAGGATGACGCGGCCATCGTCCTGAATCGGGATGAGCACGACCGACGGGTTGTGGCGCACGATGGCCACCTCATGCTCCTGCCCATTCGGGAACCGCCGCCGCTCGACTTCAACCGCGAATACGCGCCCCTTGAACACAATCGGCATAGGAATCCTCGCGCGCGCGCCGCGCGTTCAACCCTGTTCGACTTCCTGGCCAGATTTCTCGATCAGGTCGTCCAGCACGCTCTTCAGGTCCGGCGGTAACTCGCTCTCGAACTCCATGCGTCGCCCATCGCGAGGATGTTTGAAGGCCAGCTTCGCCGCGTGTAGGAATGGGCGATCGAGCCGTGAGACGGCGCGGATATCAAACGGCAACCGCCGGCGAAGCCCGCCGTAGAGCGTGTCGCCGACGATGGGATGACCGATCGAACTGAGGTGCACGCGAATCTGGTGCGTGCGTCCGGTGTGGATCGCGATCTGCGCCAGCGCCAGCGCCGGGTTCACCTGGAAGACCCGCACGATGCGCGTTACGGCTTCGCGGCTGCGGCGCGCGCGGTTCGTCATCTTCAGGCGGTTGTTCGGGTCGCGCCCGATCGGATCCTCGATGCGTCGGCCAGCGACGACGACACCCCAGACCAGCGCGAGGTACTCCTTCGACACCTCACGGTCGTGGAACTGACGTGCGAGTTCCTGGTGCGCCGCATCGTTCTTGGCCACCACCATGAGGCCGGAGGTGCCGCGGTCGAGCCGGTGCACGATGCCGGGCCGCTTTTCGCCGCCGATGCCGCTGAGGTCGTCGACGTGATACAGCAGCGCATTCACCAGCGTACCGGAGTCGTGTCCGGCGGCCGGATGCACCACCATGCCCGGCGGCTTGTTGACCACCACGAGGTCAGCGTCCTCGTAGACGATCGGCAGTTCGATGTTCTCCGGCGCCGGGATCGGTTCCCTCGCTTCGGGAATGTCGATGTCGACCGACACCCCGAGCTTGAGGCGCAGGTTCGCCTTTGCCGGGCGACCGTTGACCGTGACGTGCCCTTCCTCAATCAGCCTCTGCAGGTGCGAGCGCGACTGGCCGGGGACGACGGAAACGAGGAAGTGATCCAGGCGAAGACCGTCGTACTCCTCGGTAATCGGAATCAGGAGAGCGATATCAGGCTGCCTTCCGGGCGCGTTCTGGTGCAGGCGCGCCACGCCTGGCGAGCACCACGAGCATGACCAGCGCGAGCGGCGCCAGCACGATCGAAATGAATTGCGAGGTCGAGAACATCAGGACCACGCCACGAGGGTCGTTGCGATAGAACTCGATGATGAAGCGCGAGACCGCGTAGAGCAGCATGTAGAGCCAGAACGTCCGTCCCGGGTACCTGCTGCCCTTCTTCTCCGTCGAGAGCAGCAGGAGCAGGATCAATCCTTCGGCCCCGGCCTCGTAGAGTTGCGTTGGATGCAGCGGCACGTTCAGCGGTGTGCCGACGTTCGCGGCGGCATACGGATCGGTGAACGTGATCGCCCACGGCACATCCGTTTCACGTCCCCAGCAGCAGCCGGCAAAGAAGCAGCCCATGCGCCCAACCACGTGCCCGAGCGCGATGCCTGGTGCGAAGACGTCGCAGGTGGTCCACAGCGGCAATCCGATCTTGCGGATGTACCACAGGGCCACCGAGACCGCCAGAATCAGGCCGCCGTAGAACACCCCACCCGAGCGTGCGAGCATGATGAGCTCAGACGGGTCGGTCATGAACGTGCGGAAGTCGGTGATGACCAGCAGCAACTTGGCGCCGATGAGCGCGCTGATGATGATGTAGATGCCGAGGTCGAGCACCCGCGCCTCGTCCAGGCCGCGCACCTTCGCGCGCACCATGGCGAGTTTCAGCCCGAGCAGGTAGGCGGCTGCCAGCAGGACGCCGTACGTGTAGATAGTGGCCGGGCCGAGGTCAAGCAGGATTGGATGCATGCGAACCGGTCCCGATCATATCGAGGATCATGAGTGCTACGCCGACTGTAATCGCCGAATCGGCTACGTTGAAGGCCCAGAAGTGGAATGTGCCCCAGTAGGCGTCCACGAAGTCGACGACTGACCCGATGATGATGCGGTCGATGAGGTTGCCTGCCGCGCCGCCGATAATCAGCGCCATGCCGAGCCGCGGCAGCAGTTGCTGGTTCGACAAGGTACCAGCGTAGAGCGCAACACCGATGAGCGCCACGATGGCGACCACCGCAATCAGCAGCGTCTTCCCCGGGAAGTCGACGCCGTTCAGGAAGCCGAACGCCGCGCCGGTGTTGCGGACGTGCGTGATGTCGAGCAGGTTCGGGATCACCTGCACGCTGTCGTGCAGCGGGACCCGCACGCGAACCAGCCACTTCGTCAGCTGATCGAGCGCCACGACGAGCAGCGGCACCCATAGCTCCAGGCGCCGCCATCGTGCGCCTGACTGTGCCACGCCTGCCTCAGCCATTGAGCGTACCAGATACGGCGACCTGGCACCGCGCGCAGATGCCTTCGGTCGCCGGTTCGCTCGAGAGCGCCGGCACATATCGCCAGCAGCGCTCGCACTTCAGGCCGCCCGCCCGTTCGATGGTGATGGCCGGGCCAGGCTCGGTGCGGGCTTCGGGATCGGCTGGTGCCGGACGCAGCACCACTTCAGACACGATGAACAGCATCGGCAACTGCGCGGCGTAGCTCTCGAGGAACGCCAACTCCTTCTCGTTCGCCGTCAGCACGACGCGCGCCTGCAGCGAACTGCCGATCTGCTTGTCCTTGCGGAGCGGCTCGATGTCAGCCAGCACGCGCTCGCGCAGCGTGGCCAACTGCTGCCACCGCTGCAACAGGTCGGTGTCGACCATCGACTCGAGTTCCGCGAGCTCGGGGAACAGGGCGAGGTGCACCGACTCCAGGTGCCGTGACGGCAGGTAGCGCCACAGTTCGTCAGCCGTGAACGACAGGATCGGCGCCAGCAGTCGGCCGAGCCCATCGGCCATCAGATACAGCGCCGTCTGCGCGGAGCGACGCTCGGGCGACTTCGCGTGGAACGTGTAGAGCCGGTCCTTCGACACGTCGGCGTAGAACGCGCTCAGGTCGACCGTGACGAAGGCATTCACTGCCTGGAAGAGCGTGCCGTACTCGTAGTTGCTGTACGCCTTGCGGCTCTTGAGCGCCACCTCTGCGTAACGCGCCAGGATGTAGCGGTCTACTTCCTCCATCGACGACGTCTCCACGAGGTCGACGTCAGGGTTGAAGTCGTACAGGTTCGCCACGAGGTAGCGGAGGGTGTTCCGGATCTTCCGGTAGGCCTCGACCGCACGGGCCAGCACTTCCTTGCCGATCCGGATCTCCTGGGTGTAGTCGCTCATCGACACCCAGAGACGCAGGATGTCGGCGCCGCTCTGCTTGATGATGTCCTGCGGCTCGACCGAGTTGCCGAGCGACTTCGACATCTTGCGGCCGTCTTCGGCCACGATGAAGCCGTGCGTCAACACCTCGCCGAACGGCGCACGACCACGCGTGCCGAGCCCGACAAGCAGCGAGCTCTGAAACCAGCCGCGGTGCTGGTCGCTGCCTTCGAGGTAGATGTCGGCCGGCCAGGTCAGCTCCGGCCGCACCGACAGCACCGCTTCATGGCTCGACCCGGAGTCGAACCACACGTCGAGGATGTTCATCTCGCGATCGAAGCCGGTGTGGCCGCACGCCGGGCAGCTCAGCCCCTCGGGGACGAACTCCTCAGTCGGGCGTTCGTACCACGCGTCGGCGCCGTACTGCTCGAACACACCGGCGGCCCTCTCCACGATCGCCTGCGAGATGACCGCTTCGCCGCACTTTGTGCAATCCAGGGCGGGAATCGGCACACCCCAGGCGCGCTGGCGAGACACGCACCAGTCGGGCCGGTTCGCGAGCATGTTGTAGATGCGGTCGTGACCCCAGCCGGGGATCCACTTCACCTTGTTGTCCACGGTGTCGAGCGCCGCCTGCCGCAGCGTGGCGACGTCGTCGCCGCGCTTCAGTTTCGCGTCGTCCATACCGATGAACCACTGCGCCGTGGCGAGGAAGATCACCGGGTGGTGGCAGCGCCAGCAGTGCGGGTAGCTGTGCACAAACGACTTGCGATGCCAGAGCCGGCCGCGCTCCTTCAGTGCCTCTTCCACCTTCGGGTTCGCATCGAACACCCGCATGCCGCCGAAGAGCTCGACCGTATCGAGGAAGTGTCCAGACGGACCCACCGGGGCGTAGACCTCGAGGCCGTACTTCTGGCCGGTGCGGAAGTCGTCCGCGCCGTGACCCGGAGCCGTGTGGACCACGCCGGTGCCAGCATCCAGCGTGACGTAGTCGGCGAGCACCCCGAGAGAGTCGCGTTCGTACAGCGGGTGGCGGAAGCGGATGCGATCGAACACCTCACCTTTCATCCGGGCCACCGGCGTGTCGAGCGCCACGCCCGACTCGGCCGCAACCGTCGCGGCCAGTCCTTCGGCGACGATCACCGAGCGGCCGTTCACTTCGTAGGCGACGTAGTCGAGTTCGGGGTGGAAGGCCACCGCCAGATTCGATGGAATCGTCCAGGGCGTCGTCGTCCAGATGAGGACCGACACCTGGCGCCCGGCGAGTTCTGGCACTCGCTCGACCAGTTCACCCGCGTGTTCCGCCGGCAGCGGGAATTCGACGTAGATCGATGGCGAGGTGTGATCCTCGTACTCGACCTCGGCTTCGGCCAGCGCGGTGCGGCAGTGGATACACCAGTGCACCGGCTTCTTGCCCTTGTAGACCAGCCCGTGTCCGACGAACTGGCCGAAGGCGCGCGCGATGGCTGCCTGATAGCGGAAGTCCATCGTCACATACGGGTCGTCCCAGGTGCCGAGCACACCGAGACGCTGGAATTGCGCCGTCATCGTGCCGATGAAGCGCTCCGCGAAGGCACGGCAGGCGCGGCAGAAGTCGGCGGTCGACATCTCGCGCTTCTTCGGTCCAAGTTCGCGATCGACCTTCAGCTCGATTGGCAGCCCGTGGCAGTCGTAGCCGACGACGAACGGGGCATCGAACCCTTCCATCGAACGCGACTTCACGACGAAGTCCTTCAGGATCTTGTTGAGCGCTGTCCCGATGTGAATGTTGCCGCTCGTGTACGGCGGACCGTCGTGCAGGATGAATTTCGGCGCGCCGCGGCGGTGCTCACGAATCTTCCCGTAGAGGTCCATGGCGGCCCAGCGAGCGAGCGTGTCCGGTTCGCTCGTCGGCAGGTTCGCCTTCATCGGGAAGTCGGTCCGCGGCAGATTGACGGTGTCTTTCCATTCAGGCATGGGTATTCCCCGATTTTATAATGAATGGATGGCCAACCCTTCAGAAGCTGGATGGACGGCTCCCCTGAGGACCGAACTGCTCGAGAACGGGTTGAAGGTGCTGCTGCGCGGAGAGCACACCGCGCCGCTCGCGTCGGTGTGGTGCTGGTACAAGGTCGGCTCGCGTGACGAACGGCCGGGCCTCACCGGTGTGTCGCACTGAGTGGAGCACATGAACTTCAAGGCCACTACCAACATCCCACGCGACCAGGTGAAGGGGTTCATCGAGCCGTTCGGAGGGGCGTGGAACGGGTACACCTGGCTCGACCAGACCACCTACCTCGAAACAGCCTCGCGCGATGCGCTCGACCGCATGCTGTTCATCGAGGCCGAGCGGATGGGACGGTGCCTGTACGACCAGGACGACCGCGATTCGGAGCGAACGGTCATCATTTCCAAGCTGAAAGGGGGCGAAAACGGCCCCGACAGCCTGCTGGACCAGGAAGTCGTCGCGACGACCTGTACGGTTACAACCGCCGCTACTACGCACCCGACAACGCCACCCTCGTCATCGTCGGCGACGTCGGTCCTGAAGAGGCGATGGCCAGGGTTCGCGAGCACTTTGGCGGCTTCGCGGCCGGCGGTCCGCTGGTTCGGCGCCTGACGCGAGCGCCGGAGCAGACGGGCGGGCGCCGGTTGGTCATTCGGAAGGAAGGCACGACTGCTTACTTCCGCGCCGGCTTCCATGCGCCTGCGGTCGCCGCCCCGACGTTCGTGCCGGCCCTGCTGCTCGATTCGGTCCTGACGGGCGCCAAGAGCGTCAACCTGTGGACGGCGTTCCGTGTGCCTCCGCCGCAGCGCCGGGCGCGCCTCTACCAGGCGGTGGTCGAACGCGGGCTCGCGTCGAGCCTGCACGGCGCCATGCTGCCGACGGCCGAGCCCTATCTCTACACGCTCTCGGCCACGCAGGGCACCGCCCTCGAGGCGCTCGATGCCGACAGCGTCACCAACGTCGCCGAGGTGAACACGGCAGCCTCTGCGCTGTTCACGGCGTCGAATCGGACGATCGGCTACGTCGAGCCATTGGCGGTGGGTAGCAGTCCGGCCTCCGCAGCCGGCACCGTCGAGGCGCAGCGATGACCGCGAGCCTGAACCCGATGCGCGCCGTACTGTCGAACGGGTTGGTGGTCACGGCGAAGCAGACCCGCAAGACGCCAGCCGTGGCGATCAACCTGGCGCTCCGCGCCGGCGCCATCGTCGACCCCGGCGATGCCGCGGGCGCCAGCGTCCTGTTGTCGCGCGTGCTCGACCGGGGCACCACCGGCAACTCCATCACCGAGATCGCCGACGCGCTCGAGAACCGCGGCGTGTCGTTGAGCCTATCGGTGACCCGGCAGTTGCTCTCGCTGACGTACACCTGCCTCAGCGAAGACTTCGAAGACATCTTCGCGCTGCTCGCCGACATCGTCAGGCACCCCGTGGTGCCCGAGACCAACCTCGTGACGCGCAAGGCGCAGGTGCTGACGAGCCTGCAACAGGACGCCGACAATCCGGCTGTCCGCAGCGTGGATGCGTTGATGGCTGCACTCTATGGCGATACGCACCCGTACGGCCGGCCGGTCACCGGCACCGCCGCATCGGTCGCGCCGCCGGCTCGTCACGCTGCCAATGATGAACAAGTCGCAGGCTGAAATTGCCTACGGCTTCCCGTCCATCGCCAGGTCGGACCGCTCTTATTTTGCGTTCATGCTGATGGACAACGTGCCTGGCCAGTACGCACTCGGCGGCCGCCTCGGCGACAGCATCCGGGAGCGTCAGGGGATGGCCTACTCCGTCTGGAGCTCGTTCGATGCGTCGATTATTGCCGGGCCCTTCATGGTGCGGGCCGGCGTGGCCGCCGCCAATGTCGAGCGGGCGATCGCGTCGATCGACGACGAACTGCAGTCGCTGCGACGCATGGGTGTCACCGGCCGTGAGATGGCCGAGTCGCGCCAGTACATCTCCGGCTCGATGCCGCGCCTGCTCGAAAGCAATGCCGGCATCGCGGGGTTCCTGCAGAACTCCGAGTTCTTCGGGCTCGGACTCGACTACGATCGACGCCTGCCTACACTGCTCATGATGGTCACCATCGACGACGTGAACGCCGCCGCCGCGGCGCTCGGCCCAGCGCACGCCACGGCGGTCGTGGCCGGTCCCGACCAGCGGTGACCAGGGCCGTCCTCTTCGACGTCGATTTCACGCTCATTTACCCGGGGCCGACGTTCCAGGCACCTGGCTATCAGGCGTTCAGCGCGCGTCACGGCATCACCGTGGACGCGGCGCAGTTCGACACCGCTGTGGCGAGCGCCGCACAGTTGCTCGACCTGCCTGAAGACACGGTCTACAAGGATGAGATCCACATCCGCTACACGCGGCACATCCTCGAGCAGATGGGCGCCAGCGGCAACGTCGATGCGCTCGACGCCTGCGCGCGCGAAATCTACCGCGAGTGGGCCGCCTGCCAGCACTTCGAGCTCTACGACGATGTGCCGGCGGTGCTGAAGACCCTGGCCGCGGCGGGCGTGCGCATCGGCCTGGTCTCGAATTCGCACCGTTGCCTGGCGTCGTTCCAGACCCACTTCGAACTGGAGGGTCTCATCACCGCCACTGTGTCGTCCTCCGACCACGGGATGATGAAGCCGCACCCCAGTATCTTCAGGGCGGCGCTTGAGCTGATGAATGTGCCGCCGTCGGAGGCCATGATGGTGGGCGACAGCGTGCCGCACGATATCGAGGGGGCTCTTCGTCTCGGCATGCGGGCGGCGTTGCTGCACCGGAGCGAGCGCCCCCACCCGCGTGAGGCGGAACTAGTCGGACTCGGTGTGCCGACCATGCGCTCGCTGCACGAACTGACCGGCCTGCTCTAGACTGTCGGCATGTCCTGCCTGTTCTGCAAGATCATCAACCGCGAGACCCCTGCGTCGATCGTCTACGAAGACGAGCGGTTGCTGGCCTTCAACGACATCAATCCCCAGGCGTCCACCCACGTGCTCGTCATTCCGAAGCAGCACGTGGCCACCCTGAACGACCTCGAGGCTGGCCACGACGCCATCGTCGGTGAACTGGTGCGCCGGGCGGCGGCGATTGCGAAGGAGCGGGGCATCGATGGGGCGGGCTATCGCACGGTGTTCAACACCAACCACGACGCCGGACAGACCGTATTCCACATTCACCTGCACCTGATCGGCGGGCGCAGCCTGGCCTGGCCTCCGGGCTGACGCACGGCCGGCGCGGCAGCATGGCGATGGTCAGGTGCGGCTGGTCTTCCGGGCGACCGCTGCGCGTGGGATGTCCTGCAGGTCGTGCTTGACGTCGAGCAGTGTCAGCGACGGCACCGCCTCGACGAGCGCCGCGACCACCTTGTCCTGCCCGGCTCCGAACTCGAAGATGAAGATGCCGTCGCGCGCCAGTGCGGCGGCGGCCTGCACCACCAGGCGCCTGACGATATGGAGCCCGTCCTCACCCGCGAACAGCGCCGCCGGCGGTTCGTAGTCGCGCACTTCCGGCTGTAGCCCATGGGCGTCCTCCGTCGGCACGTATGGCGGGTTCGACACAATCAGGTCGAACGGGCCGTCGATGCCGTCGAGCAGATCGGTCCGCAGGCACTGCGTGCGGGCCGAGACGCCGTAGCGGGCCAGGTTGCGCCGGGCGACGTCGAGTGCGTCCTGCGAGATGTCGCTCGCGACGAGCGCGGCCTTCGGAAATTCGCGGCCGAGGCCGACAGCGACGCAGCCGCTGCCCGTGCAGACGTCGAGAATCCGCAGAGGCTGCGCATGGTCGAAGTGCTCGAGCGCGATCTCGATGAGCAGTTCGGTTTCCTGGCGCGGAATCAACACGGCTGGTGTCACCTCGATGTCGAGGTTCCAGAACTCGCGTGAGCCGGTGATGTAGGCCAGCGGCTCGCGGAACGCGCGGCGCGCCACCAGTCCTTCGTAGTCGCGCGCGAAGTCGGCAGCCGCGGCTTCATCGCCGTGGGTCATCAGGCGTGAGGCATCCCACCCGAGGAGACGCTGGGCGAGAAGGCGTGCGTCGAGCGCCGCCTCGCCCGACTCGATACCGGCGGCCCGGAAGCGGCGCCGCGCGTCGGCGATGAGGGCGTTGATTTCTGTGGGCATCGGTCTGATGTGCGACGCCTCGCCAGGGGACGGGTTACGAGACTCCCGTGGCGTCCTTGAGCTTCTCCGACTGGTAATGCGTGATGACCTCGTCGAGCAGTTCCACGAGGTCGCCGTTCAGTACGTTCACGAGCTGGTGCGTCGTGAAGTTGATCCGGTGGTCGGTGATGCGGCTCTGCGGGAAGTTGTAGGTCCGGATCTTCTCGGAGCGCTCGCCCGTGCCTACCTGACTCTTGCGATCCTTGGCGATGGCGTCCTGCTGCTTGCGCAGCTCCATCTCGTAGAGACGGGCGCGCAGCACCTTCATCGCCTTTGCCTTGTTCTTGATCTGCGACTTCTCGTCCTGCTGCGAGACGACCGTGTTCGTCGGCAGGTGAGTGATGCGGACCGCCGAATAGGTGGTGTTGACGCTCTGGCCACCCGGTCCGCTCGAGCAGAACGTGTCGATGCGGAGATCCTTGTCGAGGATCTGAACGTCGACCTCCTCGGCCTCAGGCAGCACGGCCACTGTCGCGGTCGAGGTGTGGATACGGCCGCTCGCTTCCGTGGCCGGGACGCGCTGCACGCGGTGGACGCCGCTCTCGTACTTCAGCTTGCTGTAGACGCCGCGCCCCTCGATGGTGGCAATGGCTTCCTTGAGGCCGCCGACGCCCGCGTCGCTGCTCGACATCATCTCGAGCTTCCACCCCTGGCGCTCGGCGTACTTGGCGTACATCCGGAACAATTCGCCCGCGAACAGCGCTGCCTCATCGCCGCCGGTGCCAGCGCGGATTTCGAGCACGACGTTCTTGGCGTCGTTCGGGTCCTTCGGGATGAGCAGGATCTTCAGCTGCGCGATCCGCTCGTCCTTGCGGGCCAGCAGCGACTTCACCTCTGCCTGCGCCAGCTCCTTCATGTCGGGGTCGCCAGCGGCCAGCAGTTCCTGGGCGCCGTCGATGTCGCGGAGGAGCGACTTGTACTCGCGGAACCGCTCAACCGTCTCCTCGATGTCTGAGAGGGTCTTGGCCTGTTTCCGGTACTCGGAGGGATCGCTCTGCAGTTCCGCCGAACAGAGGCGGTGCGTCAGCTCTTCGTACTGGTGTTCCGTCGCTTCAAGTTTGTCGAACATACAGCTCTACGGGCCCGGCCCGCTCTCAAACGTCTGACCCGCCGGAGACGGGGGGCAGGAACGCCACCTCGTCGCCGTCGGACAGTACCTGCGTGCGCAGGGCGTACTCGGCGTTTACCGCCGTCGAGATCGACCGCTCGTATGAGGTCATCTCGGGAAACTCGGTCGCCAGTTGCTGCCACAGCGTGCGGACGGTGGCACCCGGGTCGATGTCGCGGGTCAGCTCCGCCGTGCCGGCAATATCGCGCAGCCGTGCGAACAGCCGCACCGTTACACGCACGCGATCCGCTCCGCCTCGGCCAGTGCCGTGGCATTGTCGGGGTCGGCGGTCGCGCCCTCGATCCACACATCGCCGCCCTCGAAGAACTCACGCTTCCAGATCGGGGCGATCTGCTTGATGCGCTCGATGGCATAGCGGCACGCCGAGAAGGCATGGCCACGATGCGGCGAGGCGGCGGCGATGGCCACACTGGCGCCGCCGATCTCGATCCGCCCAATCCGGTGGTGCAGTGCCAGCTTCACATCGGGCCAGCGCGCCTCGATTTCGGTGGTGATCCGCTCGAACGACCGCAGCGCCAGCGGTTCGTAGGCCTCGTACTCGAGGTAGTGCACCGTCCGGCCGATGTTGTGGTTGCGCACGAGGCCCAGGAAGGTCGTGACCGCCCCGTCCGAACCGGTCGCGTCGGCACGATCGGTTACCGCCGCGATGAGCGGCTCGAGTGCAAGCGGTTCCGGACCGATGGCCAGCAGGGGAATACCCACCCGCTAAGTATAGCCGTCAGGTCCACTTCAGGCGGCGAGCCTACCGCAGGTTCCAGAAGTGATCGAGTGGGCCATGCCCATGCCCGATGGCCAGCGCGTGCTGGATGGCTCCGGCCACGTAGGCCTGCGCGCCGGCCACCGCCTGCACCAGCGACTCTCCGAGCGCGAGCCTGGCGGCCACCGCCGACGCGAACGTGCAGCCGGTGCCGTGGGTGTTCCTCGTCTCGATGCGCGGGGTCTTGAACTCGTGGAAGTCGCGGCCATCGAACAGCAGGTCCACCAGCTCCGCACCCTCCGCGTGTCCACCCTTCACCACGACCGCTGACGCCCCGAAGTGATGGATCCGCTTCGCGGCCTCGCGGGCGTCCGACAGTGACCGGATCGTGATCCCGCTCAATACCTCGGCCTCGGGGATGTTTGGCGTGACGACGAGCGCGCGTGGCAGTAACTCGTGGCGCAGGGCCGTGACCGCATCCTCGTCGAGCAGCGCATCACCGCTCTTGGCCAGCATGACCGGGTCGACCACCACGAGCGGCAGCTCGAATTCCGCGATGGCGGCGGCCACCGCTTCGACGATCGCCGCGGTGGCGAGCATGCCGGTCTTTGTCGCGTGGATGTGGATGTCCGCGGCCACTGCTGCGATCTGTGCGGTGACGAGGTCGGCCGACAGGGCCTTCGCGGCCGTGACCCCCATGGTGTTCTGCGCCGTGATGGCGGTGACGGCGGAGGTGCCGAACACCCCGTGCGCGGCAAAGGTCTTGAGGTCGGCCTGGATGCCGGCGCCGCCGCTGGAGTCGCTGCCGGCGATGGTCATCGCCGTCTTGATCGTTTGGGTCATGGCGGGGTCAGTTCTGGCGACGAGCCGAAGCCGGGGTGGTCTTGCCGAACAGGAGCAGATACTGGAACGGCGGCACGGCGTCCCGCGATTGCAGGCGGAAGCCGGCGGCTTCGAACGCCGTCACGATTTCCTCCGGCCTCACGCGGTCGGCTTCGGCCGGACCGGGTCCGCCGCCGCCGGGCATGAAGTCGACGATGCCGACGCGCCCCTGTGGTGTCAGGGCACGGCTCACGCCACGCAGCAGTTCCTGGATCACCTGAGGCCGGGACGGTTCGTCCATCTCACGGTAGGCATCGACGATCAGCACGGCGTCGAGGCCGCCTGGCAGCCGTGCGTCCGACGGCGTGCCGAGCACGGTGCGGACGTTGGTCAGCGCCTCCTGCTGCACGCGACGTTTGATCGCTTCGATCATTTGCGGCTGGATGTCCTGTGCGTAGACGAGGCCATTGGGGCCGACGCGGCGGGCGAGCCGGATCGTGAACCAGCCGCCGCCCGCGCCGAGGTCGGCCACCGTCGCACCGTCGGCGACACCGAGTGCGTCCATGATCAGGTCGGGCTTGTTCCAGTCGTCGCGATCGGGTGCCGAGAGCAGGCCGAGATCCTGCGGCGGGAACAGACGCCGCTGACGCGCCGGCGCCTGCGCCGACAACGCCACGCTGCTGATGATCAGCACCGCCGCGAACAGCGCGGCGCAGGCGAACGCGGCGCGTCTCATGGCGTCGTGTCCTTCGTGGGCTGCGGCCGACCGCGCTGGCCGTCCGCTCCCACAATGCCTCCGCGCGTCATCGACTCCACCGACAGCACGCGATCGAGCGTGACGCGGTCGAGCAGGCCGCGCTCGAGCACGATGTCGCGGATGCTGCGTCCGGTCTTCACCGCGGTCTTGGCCACATCTGCCGTGGCAGCGTAGCCGATATACGGATTGAGCGCGGTCGCCGCCGCCGTGCTCCGGTCCAGCAACTCGCGTGCGCGCTCGGTGTCGACCGTCAGCCCGTCGACGCAGCGCGTCCGGAACACGTGAATGGCGTTACGCAGGATGGTGGATGCGTGCAGCGCATTCCACGCAATGACCGGCATCATCACGTTCAGCTCGAGCTGGCCCGCTTCGCACGCCAGTGCGATCGTCTGGTCGCACCCCATCACCTGGAAGCAGACCTGGTTCACCATCTCCGGAATAGAGGGGTTCACTTTGCCAGGCATGCTCGACGAGCCCGGTTGGACCGCCGGGAGCACGATCTCCGACAGCCCCGCGCGCGGACCCATGCTGAGTAGTCGCAGGTCGTTCGCGATCTTCCCGAGTTCCACCGCGAGCCGGCGCATGGCGCCCGAGTAGGCCAGCACGTCGCCCATGCTCTGCGTGATGCGGAACAAGTTCTCTGCCGGCCGCACAGGCAGCCCCGTGTAGCGCTCCAGGTGTCCCACCACCGCGCTGCGGTAGTCGTCGCCGGCGTTGAGCCCGGTGCCGACGGCGGTTGCGCCGATGTTCAGTTCCCGCAACTGCTCGCCCGCCGCCGCCACATCGTCAATCCCGCGGTGCAGGCACGCCGCGTAGCTGCCGAATTCCTGCCCGAAGGTGATCGGCACTGCATCCTGAAGGTGGGTGCGCCCGGTCTTCATCACGTCGCGGAACGCGTTGGCCTTCGCGGTCATGCTCTCGACCAGCGCCCGCGCCTCGCGCAGGAGTGGGTCGTAGCCGAGCAGCAGTGCCAGCCGAGTGGCGGTGGGGAAGACGTCGTTCGTCGACTGGCCCATGTTCACGTGATCGTTCGGATGCACGTGGTCGTACACGCCGCGCGCGAAGCCGAGGTGTTCGGCGGCCCGGTTGGCGAGTACCTCGTTGGTGTTCATGTTGTGTGACGTGCCGGCTCCAGCCTGGTAGACGTCGACCACGAACTGGTCGCGCAGGCTGCCGCCGAGAATCTCGTCGGCGGCGGAGATGATGGCGCTGGCGATCGTCGCGTCGAGCCGTCCGAGGTCGCGGTTCGCTTCGGCGGCGGCTTTCTTCACGAGCACCGTGGCCGTCACCAGGTCGGAGGACGCGCGCAGGCTGCTGATGGGGAAGTTCTCGACCGCGCGGGCGGTCTGCACGCCGTAGTAGGCGGAGGCAGGAACACTCAGCTCCCCCAGCGGGTCGCGCTCGGTGCGGAATGCCATGGTCAACAATTATACTGGCGCCATGCTGCCTTCATTCTTCGATAGCGTCCTCCAGCTGATCGTGCGCACCTCGACCGACCTTCCGCCTGATGTGCGAGCGGCCATGAAGTACGCCGTGACGGCCGAGCCCGAGGGGACGCGGGCGGCGCAGGCGCTGAACATCATCGCGCAGAACATCGACCTCGCCGTCGACCAGGAAGGGGCCATCTGCCAGGATACCGGGATGCCGACCTTCGAGGTGCACGTGCCGGTCGGCGCCAACCAGATCTGGATGCGGCAGCAGATTCGCGACGCCGTGGCCGAGGCGACCCGCCGCGGCAAGCTGCGCCCCAATTCGGTCGACTCCATCACTGGGAAGAACTCGGGGAACAACCTCGGGCCTGGCACGCCGATCATTCACTTCGACCAGTGGGAGCGCGACGAGATCGAGATCAAGCTGATCCTGAAGGGCGGCGGTTGCGAGAATACCAACGCGCAGTACGCGCTGCCGATGGAACTGCCGCATCTTGGTCGCGCCGATCGCTCACTCGAAGGCGTGCGCAAGTGCATCCTGCACGCGGTGTGGAACGCGCAGGGCAAGGGATGCGCACCTGGCGCGGTGGGCGTGTGCGTCGGCGGCGACCGCACCTCGGGCTACCTGCACGCGAAGGAACAGCTGTTCCGCACGCTCGATGACATCAACCCCGACGGGCGTCTCGCCGAGCTGGAAGCGTCGATCATGTCGCAGGTGAACACCCTCGCGATCGGTCCGATGGGCTTCGGCGGAAAGGTGACGCTAATCGGCTGTAAGGTGGGCGCGCTGAACCGTCTGCCGGCCAGCTTCTTCGTGTCGGTCGCGTACAACTGCTGGGCGTTCCGCCGTCTGGGGGTGCTGCTGAACGCCGAGAGCGGTGCGATCAACAGCTGGCGCTATCGCGACCCGTCGCACCCGATCATCCCGATGCTCGATCAGTCCGGGTTCGTGCGCACCGGCCGCGAGGTGAAGCTGCAGGCGCCGCTCACCGAGGAAGCGGTCCGGTCGCTCAAGGTCGGCGACGTCGTGCTGATCTCCGGCCGCATGTTCACCGGGCGCGACGCGGTGCACTCGCACCTGATGAAGCACGATCCGCCAGTCGACCTGAACGGCTCGGTGCTCTACCACTGCGGCCCGGTCGTCGTGCAGGAAGGCGAGGGCTACCGCGTGACCGCCGCCGGCCCGACGACGAGCATTCGCGAGGAGCCGTACCAGGGCGAGATCATCAAGCGCTACGGCGTGCGCGCGGTCATCGGCAAGGGCGGCATGGGCGCGAAGACGTTGGCGGCGCTGAAGGACTTCGGCGGCGTCTACCTGAACGCCATCGGCGGGGCGGCGCAGTTCTACGCGCGCGCCATCAAGAAGGTCGACGATGTGTCGCTGCTGGAGTTCGGCACGCCAGAAGCCATGTGGCACCTCCAGGTGGAGGACTTTCCGGCCATCGTGACGATGGACTCGCACGGAAACAGCATGCACAAGGACATCGAGACCGAATCCGGCCGGCTGCTCGAGATTGTCGGCGGCTAGCCGCCTATCGGCTCGGGAACTGCTTGATGGTCGGTCTGGCGCAGCCGTGCTGCATGGCCGCCAGATCGAGGTCCATCGACTCGAGGTCGGCCAGCGCGACGAGCGGGAAGGGCAGCGATGCCTCGCTGTCCATCGTCTTCACATAGCCACGGCACGTGCCGCAGAGGTCGACCGTGCGGCCCGGCCGCGACGCGTCGGGGGTGAGCGTTGCGCGTGTCTCGCCCGACTCGCCACAGAACAGGCAGGCTCGCCCAGCCACGTCCCAGGCCGCCGCGCAGAACGAGCAGCGCAGGCGCCTCACGCCGCTCAGGTCTTCGACCAGGGTCGGCCACGAGCCGCAGAGCGGGCAGTAGCCGTGCGTCCACTCGTCGAGGGCGGCACCGAGCGGCGCCTCGGCCGGTACTGCGCCGAACAGGCCGTCCAGAAGGGCGTGGGCGAACGGGCTGACCGCAAGATCGAGGACCAGCCAGAGCAGGTCGTGCCCGAGCCCCGCCTTGGTCGCGAAGGCCCGCAGCGCTCCCTGCTCGCGGCGGAGCGTCAGGACCAGCAGGGCGCCGATGTCGAGCCGCCCCCCCTCGATGGCCCGCAGGACGTCCTGGGTGGCGGCCCCCCCGCCCCCTTCAGCGAGCGCCCTGGACAGGTCGACGAGTGCCGGCGCAATGGCCGATACCGGCAGCTGGATCGGCTCGCCGGTCAGGGCGGGAATCCCGGACCGCAACTTGGTCGTCAGATAGCGTTGGGGGAGTGACAGGCGCTGAATCCGCCCGCCCTCGAACGAGTCAGTCAGGTCGATGACACGGCCAATGAGCGTGCGCTGCAAGGCGACGGCGGGGGCCAGATCGGGCCTGACCGCCAGCATCGCGCTCCAGCGGGCATCGGCCATGGCCAGTCGGGTTGCCCTGGTGACGGGAGGTAATGCGGCGTAGGGCATGAACCGTGAATGGTATAATGGCCGCGTTCACTAGGAGAAATTGCATGATGATCAACGTCTCGGAAACCGCAGCAGTCAAGATCAGCGAGCTTCTGGCTGAAGAGAACAAGCCGAACAGTGCCCTCCGGGTCTTTGTCCAGGGCGGCGGATGCTCGGGCTTCCAGTACGGCCTGATGATCGAGGAGAACGGTGTCGGCTCCGGCGATCAGGTCTACGAGTCGAACGGGGTGAAGCTGCTGGTCGATCCGATCAGCGTGCGATACCTCGGCGGCGCCGAAGTGGACTTCGTCGACACCATCACCGGTGGCGGCTTCACGATCAAGAACCCGAACGCCAAGTCCACCTGCGGCTGCGGTTCATCCTTCTCGGTCGACTAAACCGCCTTGGATCTCTCGGGCCTCCGCCCGGCAGGCGGCAAGCGCTCCTCCAAGCGCGACCGCATCGTCCAGTTGTTTCTTGCCCAGAAGGGGCACGTCACCGCAGACGAGCTGTACGACCTCGTACGCGGTGAGGACCCTGGCATCGGCCGGGCGACGGTCTATCGCACGCTGCAATGGATGGTCACCGCCGGAATCGCCCACAAGGTCGATTTCGGCGAGGGCCGTTCGCGGTTCGAGCCCTCTCTCCGCCACCCCAGGCACTTCCATCTCATCTGCAACTCATGTCATCGCTCGTCTGAGTTCCTGAGCTCTGACATCGAGGCCATCCTCGAGGAAGTCACGGCGGCCAGGAACTTCGAGACCGTCGAAGCCGAGATCAAGGTCTTCGGCATCTGCGAGGAGTGTCGTACCGGGATCAAGGCGCCGGCGCTGGACGGGGCGGCCACCGAGTCGGTGTTTGCGCGCGATGCGCTGCGCATCGCCGTGGCCACCGAACGCAGTGGCCTCGAGTTCTACTCCCGTGCTGCGGCGCTCGCCAACGACCCGCGCGGACGCGAGATCTTCGAGCGTCTGGCCGAGGACGAGAAGGAACACCTGGGAACGCTCGAGCAACGCTACGCCGAGCTGATCGCCACCGACCCGACGCTCGAGGCCAGGCCGACGTTCCTGTTCTTCAAGGGCGCGGCGCAGGGGATCTTCGCCGAGGGCGCCGAGAAGCTGCGCGGCGGCGTCGACGACCTGCGGGCGCTGCTTATCGGCATCCGCTGCGAGCGCGACTCGCACAAATTCTTCAAGAAATACGGCGACCGCTTCGAGGACTCGGAAGGCAAGCAGATCTTCCTCGAGTTCGCCGAAGAGGAACGCGAGCATCGCGACATGCTCATCAAGGAATACCGCGCCCTTCAGGCTCGGCTGGGCATCCATCGTCCGGGCCGACGCGGCAGCACAGCACCCCCAACCCATTGATCGACCTGCATACCCATACGACCGCGTCGGACGGCAAGTGTTCGCCCGACGAACTGGTGGAGCGCGCCGCCGCCGCCGGCGTCACCACGCTCGGCCTCACTGATCACGACACGACCAGCGGGTGTGCGGCCGCAGCCGCGGCCTGCGCGAGGCACGGCCTCCGGTTCGTGCCGGGGATCGAGATCACGGCCGTGGCGGACGAGCGCGATGTGCATGTGCTCGCGTACTTCTTCGAGCTCGAGTCTGGGCCGTTGCGCACCTTCCTGGCCGAGCAGCGACTGCGCCGCGTCGAGCGCGTGCGCGAGATGTTCGCGCGGCTTGAAGCACAGGGGATTCATCTCGACGCCGAAGCTATCCTCGGCCCAGGCCTTGCCGATTCGACGCGGGCGGTCGGACGTCCGTGGATCGCGCGGGCGCTGGTCGAGGGCGGCTACGTCTCCAGCGTCGGCGAAGCGTTCGACACACTGCTCTCACGCGGGTGCCCGGCATTCGTGCCGCGCATCGGCGCCAGCCCCGAGGACGTGTTCGCGAAGATTCACGAAGCCGGAGGCCTCGCGTCGCTGGCACATCCGGTGCTGGTGAAGCACGACGCGTGGATTCCGGTCTTTGCCGCGGCCGGGCTCGATGCGCTCGAAGCGTTCCACTCGGATCACGATCAGGCCGACACCGCGCGTTACCTCGCCATGGCTGGCGACCTCAACCTGCTCGTCACCGGCGGCTCGGACTATCACGCCGACGATGAGCACGGTGGCGGTGGTCCAGGCAGCGTCTCGTTGCCGCCTGCGTACTTCGAACGCCTCGAAGCCGCTCGACCCGCGCGGCGGTAGCGACCGTTTCGCGCAATCAGTCTGGGCGCCGTCGCGCGGCGATCCGCGCCACCGCGTCCGGCGCCATCACTTCTTCATCGAACAACACGTCCATTCCCCGCAAGCGCAGACGAAGTTCGCCTGGCGCCAGCAGGTGTGCGCGCGATCGCGGCCCGCGGTCGTAGCGCAGCTGGTGTTCGGTGAACGTCTCATAGAGCAGCACGCCGCCAGGCACGAGTGCGTCGCACAGCGCCGGGAAGAGGTCGCGATCGAGGTACCGCGTCACCACCACGGCGTGGAACGTGCTGCGCGGAAGTGGGAACTGTGTACAGTCGGCGCACACGCACGCGAGGCTGAGTTCGCCGGCCCGCGCCGCCGACCGAGCGTGCACAAGCGCGTCGAACTGCAACTCGACCGCCGTGACGTGGAAGCCGGCCGCCGCGAGCGCGAGCGAATGGCGGCCTCGACCAGCGGCCACGTCGAGCGCCCGTCCGCCCGGAAACATCGACGCGAGGCGAACGGCCCAGTGCGCAATGAAGGGTGAGGGTGGAGCGGCTCGGCGTGGGTCGGTCATACTGGGACGCCATTCAATCATGACTGCACCTGTACTGGAACTCACCGGCGTCATCAAGACCTACGGCGCGCTGCGTCCGCTGCGTGTTGCGCAGTTCGTGCTCTCGCCTGGAGAGCACGTGGCGATGCTTGGGCTCGACGAGCCCGCCGCCGAGATGTTCACCAACCTGGTGACCGGAGCCAGCCTGCCCGACGCGGGCCTGGTGCGGGTCTTCGGACGCGCCACGGCGGACATCACCGAGACCGATGACTGGCTCACGCTGCTCGATCGCTTCGGCATTGTCACCGAGCGGGCGGCGCTCATCGACCCGATGACGGTCATCCAGAACATCGCCGTGCCGTTTTCACTCGAGCTCGATCCGCCGCCGGCCGACATTGCGGCGAAGGCCGCTGCGCTGGCGATCGAGGCCGGACTACTGGCGTCGGTGCTGGAGCAACGTGTGGGAGAGCTGGATCCGGCATCGCGCATGCGTGTCCGCCTCGGTCGTGCGCTCGCGTTCAATCCGGGCCTGCTGCTCCTCGAACATCCGTCGGCCACGCTGCCTCGTGCGGACGTGATCCGGTTTGCGTGCGAGGTGCGAGACCTCGCGGCGCGGCGCGGCATCCCCACACTCACCATCACCGGCGACCCCGAGTTCGCGGGCGCAGTCTCGACGATCGCGGTCGTGCTGGAAGCGGCGACCGGCCGGCTCCGCACACCGTAAGGCGCGACCCCACAATCGGCTTCCTGACGTGACGACGCTTCTCCTCTTCGACATCGACGGCACACTCGTCCAGACAGGCGGAGCGGGCGCACGCGTCATGGTTCGCGCCTTCACGGATGTATGCGGCTTCTTCAACGGGCTCGGCTCGCTCTCGATGGCCGGCCGCACCGATGCCTGGATCATCGCGCAGATGTTCCTGGCGCACGGCCTCGAGCCGACGGCCGAGCGGCATCAGGCCGTGCACGACATCTACGTCCAGTATCTCTCCGAAGAAATCGTGCAACCTGGACCGCGCAAGGGCGTTCTGCCAGGGGTGTGTCAGTTGCTCGACACGCTGGCGTCTCAGGATGATGCATACCTGGCGCTGCTCACCGGCAATTTCAGACGCGGAGCCGAGATCAAGCTCGAGCACTTCGACCTGTGGCGCTACTTCGCCACCGGTGCGTTCGGTGACGAGTCCCACGATCGCAACGGTCTACTGTGGACGGCGATGGCCAGCGTCGAGCAGGCCTGTGGACTGACGGTGCGTCCGGCCGACGTGGTGATCATCGGCGACACGCCGCTTGACATCGCGGTGGCGGTGGCAGGTGGAGCGCGTTCGGTGGGAGTGGCGACGGGCAGTTACGACGTCGACACGTTACTGGCGAGTGGCGCGGATGCCGCGTTTCGTGATCTGGACGATCCGGAGCGGGTGCTGGCGGCGCTGCGGCGGCCGCGGCAGTAACCGGCCCGGTTTGACGCTCCGGGCCGGGGTTCCGGTCAGCCTTCGATCAGACGCACATCACCTGCGCGCGGACCCTTGCCCGAGTCTTCCGGGGTGAAATCCACGCGCTGTCCTTCGCGCAGCAGTTCGAAGACCGAACCGCGCACCGAACTGCGGTGGAAGAAGTGTTCGATGCCGCTCTCATCGCGAATGAAGCCGAAGCCCTTGTCGGTGAGAAGTCGTGCGATGGTCCCGCTCGGCATAACCCGAAGCCCTCCGTTCGCCCCCCGGGGACATCCCAGGCGGTGCGCGGCCGGCGACGGAATCCTGCGAAGAGACGCCGAATTTCTTGAACGGTGCCGGCCGGCTTTGATGTCCAGCCCGTCAGTCGAGCTGGAAACCGCGCCAGTCTAGGTGGGTTGTCTGAGGGAAGTCAAGCGAGGCTCAGATTGTCGGTTTCTCAGCAGCGGGCGGGGGGTAGGTCGTCCAGAAATGACGGCCGCAGGCCGGGCACACCCAGTACTGGTCCCGCGTCCACGGCATGCCTGCCGCAGGGTCGCGCATCTCCATCTCGGTGCCGCAGCGCTGGCAGCGAATTACAGGGGGCACGGGGACAAGTGTATATGGTCGTTAGTCGTTAGTCGTTAGTCGGCTGCTCCGGGACGTGACCAACGACGAATGACCAAAGACTAACGACCAATGACTATGATCGTCCAATGATTCCCGCCGTTGTTCTTGCCGCCGGTCTCTCCACGCGCATGGGTGGAGAACCCAAGGGGCTGCTGCCGTTCGATGCGCGCGACACGTTCGTGACGCGCATCGTGCGCACGTTCGTCGAGGCTGGCATCACGGAGATCGTCGTGGTGGTGGGGCACGATGCACCGCGGGTGCGCGCCGTCCTCGAGGCGAGTGGGCTGCCGGTGCAGATCATCGAGAACGCGGCGTATCAGCAGGGACAGTTCTCGTCGCTGCTGGCCGGGCTCGACGCGGTCGCTCGCCCAGGCGTGGAGGCGATGCTCCTCACGCTGGTGGATGCGCCACTGTTTGCGGCATCGACCGTCGAGGCGGTCGTGCGCCGGTTCGATGAGACGCGCGCTCCGGTCGTGCGCGCGGTGCGCGGCAGCGAGCACGGGCACCCGGTGCTGATCGCGCGGAGCCTGTTTGCGGCCATTCGCGCGTGCGACCCGAAGGCTGGCGCGAAGTCTGTCGTGCGGCGACATGCGTCGGAGGCAGGCGACGTGCCAGTCGACGATGCCGGTGCCTACATCGACATCGACACGCCGGCCGAGTACGCCGCGCTGCCAGAACTCAGGCGTCAGCTCGGGTGGTAAGGCGCTATCGCGCGGGAGCGGGTCGCTTCACGTCGGCGGTCGGCGCCAGCGACACCTCGCTGACAAAGTAGGCGAGGAACCGCGCCATCCGTTCGAGCCCTGGCGTGGAGATCACGTCGAGTACCTCGCCGGTCGTGTGATACAGCGGAGGCGCCTGCATCACCGTGACGAGCGCGGCGCCGCCGAGCAGGCCGAACCCGCCGGTTTCTCCGCTCTGCATGTTTGACGTCTGCGAGATGAAGTTCACGCCGAAGTCGTCGACGCCACGCTCGAACAGCTGATCGAGGAACGGTGCGCGGTTCACGACGCCGGCATAGATCGGCGCTTCGCCGGTGTCCGCCACGGCCTGGCGGTATCCATCCGCGTTCGTCGTGCGCGCGGCCGAGAAGTTGCGCTGCGCCACATGCTCGATGTTCAGCATCAGCACCGCATTCTTCGCGAGGTCGGGGTTGGCCGCGACGAAGCCGCGCGGACCATTGATGCCCGGCGTATGGTGCCCGGCACTGGCGATGAAGACGAGCGATCGCTCGGGACGGTTGGCCGGCTTCGCGAAGTGGCGCGCCAGTGCAATCATCACCGAGTAGCCATCGGCGTTGTCGCCGGCGCCGTCGAACCACGCATCGGCGTGCGCGTCGATGATCACGGTCTCCTGGCTGCGACGTCCGGGGATGACCGCAATGGCATTGGCCGCCTTCAGCCCGGTGAACGTTTTCGTCGTCAGGCTGATTGTCGCGCGCAGCTTGTCGCCGGCCCCAGCCTCGGCCGCGCGGTCGAACAGTTGCTCGAGGAAGTAGCCGTCGCGGCCGCCGATGTTGACGCACGGGCCGCCGCAGTTGCTGAAATCGCGCCCCAGTTCATTGCCAGGCAGCCGCACCAGGTTGAACACGGCCACGGCGCCGCGCTTCATCAGCGCCTGCGCGTTCGATGTCACCGTCCCGCGCTCGAACAGCATGTGCCCCTGCGGCACGGTCAGCTGCACGGCGATCTTTCCCTTCACGTCGAGGTGCTCGATGATGGATCGGTTCGCGGTGCCGACGAAGACGAGCGGCGCGGTGAGGGTGCCGCCGGGAAGCTCTGAGGGCGGTACCGGAATGGCCGACTGGAGGATGACGTCGCTCGTGCCTGCACCGAAGGCGGGATCGGCAAGGAGCTTCACCTCCCACGACAGTGGTAGCCAGAACGACGAGCGCGCATCCTGCGCAATGGGCTGCACGCGGACATCGGCGATGCCGGCCGTGCGGAACTGCTGCGCGGCCCATTCGATCGTCTTTGCCCCAGACGCGAAGCCCGAGATCCGTCCCCACTGCTGCCCGGATCCGATCTCCTTGGTGCTGCGGCTCTCCTTCGAGAAGCCGACGATGGTGGTGAGGTCGGCGCGAAGGACCGCGGAGGATAACTCGTTTCCGGCCGGAGCAACAGCGGGCACACGCACGGGGCGAGGCATCCGCGTGCCGATGACCACCGCCGGCGCTTCGCCAACGGCTGGTGGCAGCATCAGCCCGAACCACGGGCCGTCGCGCTTCTCGGCACGAGGCGCACCACCAGGTTCGTCCTGCGCAACAGCGGGGACGGCGCAAGTAGCGCCAAGCACGACGCACGCGAGCGTGCGAAGGGTGCGTGACAGGCGGACAGGCAGCACAGGCTTCATCGATCCCTCCGGCGTTCGGACGCGGACTTGGGAAAATGTTCGGATAAACCTATCACGCTGTTCCGTCCGCGCAATTGGTCGTGCTACACTGACGGTTCGTCCCGACTCGAGTGGGCCTGTAGCGCAGCTGGGAGCGCGCATGAATGGCATTCATGAGGTCACCGGTTCGATCCCGGTCAGGTCCACCATTTTTCCTTCCCAACTAATCCCATAGTCTTCGTTCCAAGGCGACCTCGTCCTGGCGGAGCTCCGCTCGCGCGTCGCCCATCGGCCGCATTCCGCTGACTTCTGTCAGAGCATGCGCAGCAGCGTGCCGTCTCCGTGCCCCACATGGTGCCGAAGCACGCCCGTGATGTGCGCGGCGATGAGCGGGATGAGCAGCCAGCCGGTGAGGCTGTGTGCCCAGTGGAGCGAGCCTGCCAGTTCGGGCGCGGCATCCATGAATGTCGGCACGTTGATGAATCCGAGAAACGCGGTCGCGTCGCGCTGCGGGAAGCCGTAGGCGTTCGTGGTGAAGAAGCCGAGCAGCGGCTGCACGATCAGCAGCACGTAGAGCAGCGCGTGCACCGCATTGGCACCGGCCTGTTCGAGCGCAGGCATTGCCGGCGCCATCGGCGGCGGCTGATGCGTTAGTCGCCACGAGAGACGCGCGGCCGACAGCACCAGGAGCAGCAGTCCCAGGCTCTCGTGCACGGTATAGAACGCCATCTTCGCGTCGTCTGCGATGAAGCGAATGGTGAGCCCGGACAACAGGATGAGCGCAAGCGGCGGCAGGGTGAGCCAGTGGAACCACTTGGCGCCTCGCGAGTATTCGCCGTCCGGATGCCGTTCATTCATGGCTCACTATGCACGCGGAATCGCCAATCTGGAATCGTCAATTCGGAACCCTCCACCCTCCACCTGCTACCATCGAGCTGATGTCGTCGCCTCACGCACGTCCCACCGTCGTCCGCATGGCCGGCTATACCCCTGGCGAGCAGCCGAAGCCCGGTGAGCAGGTCATCAAGCTGAACACGAACGAGAACCCGTATCCGCCGAGTCCGGCGGTGTTCGCGGCGATCGGGAGCATCGGGGCCGACGCGCTCCGTCGCTATCCGCAGCCGATGGCCGACGACTTCCGCGACGTCGCCGCGCGTGTGCACGGAGTGACGCGCGACCAGGTGCTCGCGGGCAACGGCAGCGACGACATCCTGCAGATCGCCTTGCGCAGTTACTGTGGCCCTGGCGACGTGCTGGCCAGCCCCGACCCAACCTACTCGCTCTATCCGGTGCTGGCGGAACTGGCCGACGTGCGTTTCGTGACCGTGCCATGGGAGCCTGGGTGGACGCTGCCGTGCGATGCGCTGCTCGCGACCAACCCGCGCGCCATCTTCTTTGCGAACCCGAACGCGCCCTCGGGCACCTGCGTACCGGTCGAGCAGGTGAGCGCGCTGGCGTCGCGGACGGATGCGCTCGTGCTCGTCGATGAGGCCTACGTCGACTTCGCCGAGTCGAGCTGCCTGCCGCTGCTGGCGCAGCACGAGAACGTGCTGATCTCGCGAACCCTCAGCAAGGGCTACGGCCTCGCCGGCCTCCGCTTCGGCTACGCGCTTGCGCACCCGTCGGTCATCGAGCAGATGGCTAAGGTGAAGGACAGCTACAACTGCGACGCCATCGCCATTGCGGCGGCGACGGCGGCGCTCGGCGATCAGGCGTATGCGCGTGAACAGTGGGCGCGGGTGACGCAGGAGCGAGCGCGCGTGACCGAGGCGCTGACGACGCGCGGCTTCGCGGTGATTCCGAGCCAGGGCAACTTCGTGCTGGCGACGCTGCCGCGGGTCGTCGACGCGAAGCCGGTGTATGAGGGGATGAAGGCGCGCGGCGTGCTCGTGCGCTTCTTCGACAAGCCAGGTTTGAACGACAAGCTACGGATCACAATCGGCACACCCGACGAGAACGCCGCGATGCTCGCGGCGCTCGACGCCGCGCTGGCGTGAGCGCCTTCGTCACGAAGGACACGAAGTGCTGAAGCGGTTGCCCAGAAGGCCTCGCTCCGTGTCCTTCGTGCTCTTGGTGAAGCTGGTGCTATGACAGCGCGGAGTGCGCGGCGGCGAGCCGCGCTTCCGCAAACACCGGTGTCATCAGCCCGGCCGACGATCGTCCATTCGGATCCTGCGTGGCGCGCACGGCGTTCACCATCTCGAGAGCGGAGTGCTGCAGCGGCGGGAACGCAGCCGTCGATTCCCCGAGCGGCGTCACCCGGCTGCCCCAGCGGACCAGTAGCGCGCCGTAGGTAAGTCCGCCGCCGAAGCCCGGCATCAGCAGCAGTGACCCTGGCTTGACGCGGCCGTCCTTCAATGCCTCGACCAGGCTCACCGGCACCGTGGCGGCGCTCATGTTGCCGTATTTCTGCACCGTTACCATCACCCGCTCCATCGGCACGCCGGCATGTTTGGCCACCGACTCGATGATGCGCAGGTTCGCCTGGTGCGGGATGACGAGATCGACCTGGTCGCCGGTCACACCGGCCTGGCGCATGACACGCTCGCACGCCTCGGTCATGCCCTTCACGGCGCGCTTGAAGATCGCCTGACCGTCGAAGTCCCACATCGTGTCGCCGAAGGTGATCCCCAGCCCGGCGTAGCCGCAGCCGACGCCGCGCACACGCAGCACCTGGCGCGCCTCGGCATCGCAGCCGAGCACGCTGCCCATCACCCCTTCAGCCGTGTCCGAGGCCTGCACGAACACGGCGGCCGCGCCGTCGCCGAAGAGCACCGCGACGTTGCGGTTCCCCCAGTCGATGTAGCGCGAGATCAGCTCGACGCCAATCACCAGTGCGTTGCGGACGGTGCCGTTCTGGATGAGGGCGGTGGCGGTGGAGAGGCCATAGATGAAGCTGGTGCAGGCGGTGTTCAGGTCCATCGCCGCGGCATGTGTCGCGCCGAGGGCCACCTGCACGCCGGAGGCGCTGTTCGGCACCACCTCTTCGTTCGAGCAGCCGCCGTACACGATCAGGTCGACGTCGGCCGCCTCGACACCGGCGCAGGCCAGCGCTCGCCGGCACGCAATCGCCGCCATTTCAACCGCGGTGACATGGGAGATGCGCCGTTCCTTCATCCCGGTGCGGGTGGTGATCCACTCGTCCGAGGTCTCGAGGAACGTGGAGAGGTCGTCGTTGGTGAGAATGGCCGGCGGCAGCCCCTCGCCCCAGCCCGTGATCGCGGCGTATGGCATGGAGCGATTATCCAACAGGGGCGGGAGGGAAAGTGCAATCCGCTCAGGAGCCCTAGGCGTTCATCGCTCTCGCGTGCAGCGTCTTCACGGTCTGCCAGCCGGCGGCGACAGCGCCTTCCTGCCAGTCCGGTTCGGAGTACGGGCACACGGCGGCGGAGCCGATGACCAGGCGGTCTTCCATGGTCGACAGCTGATCGTGGCGCGCGTGCGCGGCGCCCGTGGCGTAGCCGCCCTCGCTGTACTTCACCTTCTTCCACCACACGCCAAAGGCGTTCTCGAACTCGGTGCGCATCTGCGGGTGCACCTTCGAGGCGTTCGCCAGGACGTGCTCGACGCGCTGTGCCGGTGTCTGGTCGAGCAGCGTGCCGACCGGACCGTTGGCATACATGCCGAGGATGATGCCCTTCTTCGAGAAGTATCCCGTGGAGGGATAGGAGAACTCGCCGAGCGGCAGGTTCGAATAGAGGTGACCACCGAAGATCTGGTCGTCCTCTTCCCACCAGCGGCGCTTCATCTGCAGGCCCATCTTCGCGCTGTTGCTGTTGGGGACGCTCTTCACGGCCGTCATCATTTCCGGCGAGAAGCTGATATCGAGCTTGGCGATGATGGCCAGTGGCAGGCAGACGGCGACGAAGTCGGCAGCGAGCTCACTCTTCTTGCCGCTCCTGGTGTCCATCACGGCCACCTTCACGCCGTTCGTGTCGTGGCGCACCGACAGCACCTCGGTGCCGAGCGAGATCTTCTGTGCACCGATGGCGCGCGCCAGCCCCTTCGGGAACTGGTCCATGCCGCCAATCGGCTGGAAGATCGGGGCGGCCTGCGTGCCGTCGGTGAGCGGCACCGAGCGGAAGCGGTTGCCGATGCCAGCCTTCAGCAGTTGGTTCGTGTCGTAGGCCTGACGGCCGTCTTCGCCGATCGCCTTGTACGTCTTGCTCGTCGGGTCGAGATAGCCCTCGCTGATGAGGAACTTCACGAAGCGGTCCTTGTCCTCGGGCAACATCGGCTGATCGAGCTTGTCCTGGTCGACGGCCTTCACGAGCAGCTCGTTGATGTGGCCGAGCATGTCGCCCTTCACTTCGCGCAGGCGCAGCCGCTTCCCGGAGAATGCGCCGTACTGCGCGCCTTCGTAGAAGAAGTAGGAGTTCTCCGCCTCGTTGACGAAGATCTCGACCGGCACGCCGACCTCGCGGCAGTAGTTGAGCACACCGGTGTGCGTGTAGGGAATGCGCCACGGGCCGACATTCACATACAGGCCTTCGTCGAAGTTGCAGACCTGCTTCTCGGTGGCGCCGATCTCCTGGTGCTCGGTGCCCGTGCGGACCGTCCAGTTCAGGCCGCCGACCCGCTCACGCGCTTCGATGACCCGGACGTCATATCCGAGTTTGCCGAGTTCGTAGGCGGTGACCAGCCCCGAGACGCCGGCGCCGAGCACGATCACCTTGTTCTTCGCCGGCGTACCCGTGAGTTCGGGTCGCCCCTGCGCCTGGCCGGCCATCAGGTTCCACGAGTTCATCGCGGTCATGACGAGCGACGTTCCGCCGACCAGACCGAGCTGCTCGAGGAATCGGCGGCGGGTCGTCACACCGGCGGCGGGGAATGTCGACTTCTTCGTGGGCATCCTGAACTCCGCCAGATCTTTCCAGCCCGGAACGACGCGGGCACCGGTGTCGAAGGGGGTCGAACGCGGGTAGCCGCGCGGTCCCGGAATTGTAGACGGCCCCTCGCAAGTGGGGCAACGAACGAGTTGTGGCGGCTTGGGGCGCACTCGGCAGCCGAGGTGCGACTGTCAGCGGTTGGCCACGCCGGGTTGCAGCGTCTTCGCGAAGAACAACCAGATGCGCGCCCACGAGTCGCGCTGCTCGGGCGTCCCTTCCGGCAGGCCGGTGGCGGGATACCACCGGCGGTCGAACAGGTGTCCGCCTGCCGGATTGCGGTACACCTTGGCATCCGCCAGGTCGGGCTTCCGCGCGCGTAGCGCGTCGACCAACTGCATCGCTTCGTCGATGTTCACGTCTTCGTCGTTGTCCGCCACGTGCACCAGCAACGGAATCCGCAGCTCGTCGACATGGAACAGCGGTGACCGGTAGCGATAGACCTCGGGGCGTTCGGAGGGTGATCCGCCGAAGCGGTTCTGCGGATCGATGGCCCGCCGCTGCTGGTCGATCCCCTTGCGCGCCAGCCGATGGAACAAGTTTGTCACCGGCACCAGTGCCGCCGCCGACTTGAACGTCAGCGGGTTCCTGAAGACGGACAGCAGCGCAATCATGCCGCCGTGACTCCAGCCGACGATGCCGATGTTGGCGGGATCGACGGCCGGGTACTGGCTCTTCAGCACCGACACCGCCGTCACCACATCATCCACTTCCGCGCCGCCGTAATCGATGGCGTCGTAGAAGGCGCGTCCGTAGCCGATGCTGCCGCGATACTCCGGGGCGATCACCACGTAGCCGCGGGCCACGGCCTCGCGGATGAAGGGGATGTGATGCTCGTAGAGGTGACCACGAATGTCTTCATGTACCCACACCAGCGCCGGGTGACGTTGCGGACCCTTCAGCGTCAACGGCTGGAAGACGAACGCCGGAATCTCCAGGTCGCCCTTCGAACTGCGGTAGGTGATCTTCTCCATCCGCATCGTGCCTTCGCTGGCGAGCCGCCAGGCGCGGTCGGTGTCGGCCTGGTCGCGCAGCATCCGCGCGAAGTCGGGCGGCGGCACCGCGGGCGCGGCCGCGGTGCCGCCGCGTGACGACGACGCAGGCGGGATATCTGCGGGCGACTGCGCCTCGCTGCGGCGGATTGGAGACAGCAGTCCCAGCGCCGCGAGCGCCAGGCTCGCACCGATGAGGCGCAACGTTCGGGAACCGAAGGGCATGAGCAGCCCCGATCTTACGGCAGTGCTTGTGTTGCGTGCAGGACGGGTTGCGGTGGACTAGGCGTGGGCAGGCTTGGCACCCATCGCCGCCCGGGCGTGCGCGCGCATGAGCCAGTCGCACAGGTTGCCGCACGCCTGGTCTGGCGTCGGTCCATAAAACGGCATCAACGCCGTTGGAACCCCCGGGACGCGGACGATATAGGCCCGCCAACGCTGGGGGTCGATGGGCACCACCTCGATCTGGTAGGTACGACCACCGATGGATTCTTCAAAGCGATGAACAGCCGTATGCACAGTTTATGGACCGACGCGAGTTGTCTGCTGGGAACGAGGATGATTGTCACGCCGCCGTCCCAGGCAAACAAGCGAAGCGCGGTACGAATGCGCGTCCACAGCTCGCGCTGCCTCGCCGTCCATCCGTGAATTGCGCTAAAAGTTTTTTCCATCCACCGCTCGCGCACAGGTTTTGCACGGTTCATCCACAGGTTTTCCACAACTTGACGCTCGTACTTCCGCGCCGTACGCTGGACACGCATGAAATGGCACCGAGCGGCAGGGACCTTGATCGTCTGCCTGTTCGTTGTCGGCAGTCGCCAGGACCGTGCGGCCGGCGCTCAGGCTCCAGGTCCAGACGTCGCCACCGGCGACTCCGCGCCGTTGTTTCGTGTCTTTCTCACGGACGGCACGTCGCTCATCAGCTACGGCGAGCTGGCCCGGCTCGATGGTCAGGTCGTCTTCTCGATGCCGACCTCGCCGTCCGCCGTGGCTCCCCAGCTTCAACTCATCAACATTCCGTCAGACCGCGTCGACTGGCCGCGAACGGTCAGCTACGCCGAGAGCGTCCGCGCGACACGCTATCTCTCCACGCGCGCCGAGGCCGACTACGACCTGTTGACGACCGACATCGCACAGGTACTGAACGACGTCGGTCAGACTGACGACCTGGTTCGCCGGCTCGCCATCGTCGAGCAGGCGCGCAAGCGGCTGGCCGACTGGCCGGCGGCGCACTACAACTTCAAGCGCGACGAGATCCAGCAGATGCTCGGCACGCTCGACGAAGCGATTGCCGACCTGAAGGCGGCGGCCGGAGGGAGCACGTTTGATCTGACCTTTGTGGCTGCCGCGACCGAGCCGGCCTCTGCCGAACCCATTCTTCCGGCGCCCAGTGCGCGGGAGACGATCGAACAGACGCTGCGCGCGGCACAGTTGACGTCGTCGCCCGCGGAGCGCGTGTCGCTGTTGACGGTGGCCGCCAGTGCGCTCGACGCGGAGGCGGCGAACCTGCCGGCCGCGTGGGCGGCGTCGACGCGCGCTGCCGTCGCCGTGCAACTGGCTCGCGAGGTGGAGGTCGACCGCAAATACCAGGCGCTCTCGGGTCGAATGCTGAGGCTCGCCACCGAGCGCGCCGCCCTCGCCGACGTGCGGGGCGTGCAGCGTGTCTTTGCGAGCATCCGCGCCAACGACGAGCGGCTCGGCGGCCTGCGCCCGGACGCCGTCGCGTCGATGACAGCGGCGGTCGACGCGCAGCTCGAAGAGGCACGTCGCCTCCGCCTGGCGCGCGACAGCTGGGCGCTGCGTGCGCCCGACCTGCGCGCCTACCGCGAGAAGATGACCGAATCGCTGACCCGTCTGCAGCGGATGGTGCCGCTGCTCGAAGACATCAAGGCGCTCTCGGGCTCCGGTCCAACCGCCCTCGGGTCGATGCTGCGCTGGGCCGGGCAGATCCGGCGCACGATGGCCACTATCGTCCCGCCCGCCGAGTTGTCGGAGGCGCACAACCTGCTGACCAGTGCGGTGCAGCTCGCCGACAGTGCCGCGCAGATCAGACGCGAGGCCGCCATCAACGGCAACATGACCCGCGCCTGGGATGCCTCGTCCGCCGCCGCCGGGGCGCTGATGCTGGTTGAACGTGGCCGCACAGAGGTGCAGTTCGCGCTGCGGCCTCCGCAGCTGGCCCGGTGATTACTCCGCGCATCACCCGCTTGATCCGGGTGCCCGACCTGCACGACTTCCGGCGCGTCATCGCCGCGCTCTGCGCAGCGCCGTGGCCGGCAGATGCCGTGACACCGGCACCGGGACTGCCGTCACGACTGATTATCCTTCCGACGCGGAGCGCCGCCACGACGCTCACCCGTACGCTCAAGGCGTTCCAGGTGGCCGACGACGAACGCGTCAGGCTGGTGACGCGCGACGAGCTGTACGACGCCCTCTACGCCAGGCTCACCGGCCCACCGCGCCGTCTCAGCGCGTTCGAGCGCGATGCCATGGCGCAGGCCGCGGCACTCGACGCCGTGCGCGAGGTCGGCGAGCTGCCGTTCACGGTGCGTCCCGGCCTCGTCGCCGAACTGCTCCGGTTCTACGATCAGTTGCGGCGGCAGTCGCAGCTGGTGCGGCGCTTCGAAGAGCTGATCACCGACGCGTTGGGTGGTGGCGACCTCGACGACAGCGGTGCGGAACGCCTGCTGCGACAGACGCGGTTCCTGGCGCAGGCCTTCAGGGGGTACGAGCAGCGGGCGCAGGCTACCGATGCCTACGACGAGCATCGCCTGCGCGAACGCCTGCTGGTCGATGACACCGCGGTTCCGCTCGCGCACGTCATCGTGACCGTGCCCGACTGGATCGCCGATCCTGCCGGCCTGTTCGTGGCGGACTTCGACCTGCTGAACCGCCTGCCGAACCTCGGTCACATCGACATCGTGTCGACCGACGGGGCGCTGACCTCGGGATTCCACGAGCGTCTGGACAACTGGTGGCCTGGACTCGAAGAACTGACGGCCCGCGACCTCCTTGCCGCCGATCCGCCGGCGCGGCCGATGCTGGTCGTTCCCGAGCCGACACCCGAGTCGGCGCCGCTGTGGTTCACGCATCGCGATCGGGAAGAGGAACTGCTGACGGTGACGCGCCGTCTGCTCGCCGAGCCACCAGCGTCGTTCGACGCGGTGGCCGTGGTCTTCAAGCGACCGTTACCCTATCTCTATCTCGCGGCCGACACGCTCGGTGCAGCCGCCATTCCTTACGTCGTTGCCGATGCGCTGCCGCTGGCCGCGGAGCCGGCCGTGGCCACGGTCGACCTCGTGCTGGACGCGCTCGAGGCCGACTTCCCGCGAGACGCGGTCATTGCGCTGTTGCGATCGCCGCACCTGGTGTTCGTGTCGCGCCTCGGTCGCGTGGCCATCGGCGCGCTCGACCGGTCGCTCAGCGACGCACGCTACCTGGGCGAGAGCGAGCGGCTCGAGACGCTCGCCGTGCACTGGGCGAACGACGCCCCCGATAGCAAGCGGCGTGGCGTCGACCCGCGTGTGACGGCACGCCCGGCGACGGCCGCCGCGGTGGCGCTGGTGCAGGCCCTGCGGGCGTTGCGTACGTCCGCGCCGGCGTCGGCACTGCTGGGCGGCGTCCTCGCCTTCCTCGAGACCTACCTGCTGCCGCTCGACGATGGTCATCCGCTGGTGGCGCGTGAGCGGCGGGCCCGCGCTGCGGTGCTCCGGATCCTGCGTGAGATGGCCGCCGCGCACACCGCACACCACGACCCGCACTGGACCGTGGCCGATCTCGCCACCAGCATCCGCCGCTGGATCGGCGATGAGACGTTCGTGCAGGAGGGGCCGGCCACCGGCGTGCGCCTGCTCGACGATCAGGCGGCGCGCTACGGCCGCTTCGCCGACCTCACCATCGTCGGGCTCATCGAGAGCGAGTGGCCCGACCGTCCGCGCCGCAACATCTTCTATCCGCCGAATCTGCTGAAGGCGCTCAACTGGCCGTCAGAGAAGGACCGGCGCGGTGCGGCCGATGCGCGCTTCCTCGATCTGCTTGAATCTGCGACCGCGCGGGTCGAGCTGTCGGCATTCCTGCTGGATGACGAAGCGATCGTGTCGCGTTCCATCCAGCTCGATGAGGTGCCGCGCGTCCGCCTGTCGACAATGCCGCGGCCGGTGCTAAGCGAGCCGCTGCTGCGCGACGAAGCGCTGGCGCTCGACGCGGCTGCCTCGCTGCCTGGCGAGCCAGACGCGCAGGGCTGGCTCGAGGTGCGAACGTCCCGCACGCCGGCCGCCGACCCGTCGTTTCACGGCACCACCGGCCCGCGCACCGAGAAGACCTGGTCGGTCAGTGCCCTCGAGACCTACATCGGCTGCCCCTTCAAGTTCTACGCGCAGTACATCCTGCGTCTGGAGGAAGAGCCCGACGACGAAGAGGTGATGGACCCGCGACGTCAGGGCCAGTTCGTGCACGAGGTGTTCGAGACGTTCTTCACGGAGTGGCAGGATGCCGGTCATCGCGAGATTACGCCAGCCCTCCTGCCGCTCGCGCGCGAACGCTTCACCGCCGTGGTTGACCGCGCGCTCGCGCGCGTGCCTGACGGCGAAGCGGCGCTCGAGCGCACGCGCCTGCTCGGCTCTCCCGCTGCGGGCGGACTCGGCGAAGCGGTGTTTCGCATGGAAGCCGAGCGTCCAATTCCGGTCGTCGCCAGACTGCTCGAACACACGCTCGAAGGTCCGGTGACGATTCAGACCGACGCCGGTCCACGCACCATTCAACTGCGCGGCAAGGCCGACCGGCTCGACCTGCTCGCGGACGGCACGTTCCGGCTGATCGACTACAAGCTCGGATGGCCGCCGGACCGCGGGAAGGCGCTGCAGTTGCCCATCTACGCGCTCTGCGCCGAGCAGCAGCTCACTGAGCAGGGGCGTCGGTGGACAGTTGGTGAAGCGGTCTACCTGGCGTTCAAGGGGCCGAAGCGTGTGGTGCCGCTCTTCTCGAACGCCACCACCCGGATGGAGATGCTGGCGAAAGCGCAGCAGCGTATGGCCGACACGCTCGACGCCATTGCGCGCGGCGACTTCCCGCCGACACCAGACGACGTCCATCGCTGCGAGCACTGCAGCTTCTCGACGGTGTGCCGGAGGGACTACGTTGGCGACATCTGACGCGCCCGCCCGCGAACACGCGGTCGATCCGTCGCGCAACGTCGTGCTCGAGGCCTCGGCCGGCACGGGCAAGACTCGTGTGCTGGTGGAGCGCTACGTCAATCTGCTGCGAGCCGGGGTCGAGCCCGACCACATCCTGGCCATCACCTTTACGCGCAAGGCCGCCGCTGAGATGCGCGAACGCGTCATCGACCGCTTGCGCGAAGCCGCGCGCCTGTCGCAGTTCGACACCGCACGCTGGCGCGAGCTGAAGGAACGGCTCGGCGAGATTGCCATCTCGACGATCGACGCGTTCTGCCTGGCGCTGCTCCGCGAGTTCCCGCTCGAGGCCGACGTCGATCCGGGGTTCGACCTGGCAGATGACACCGAGGTGCCGCGGCTGATTGCCGAGTCGCTCGATCAGGCGCTGCGCATCTGTCGCGGCATTGCGCGCGAAGACGATGACGTGGCGCTGGTGTTCGCGCAGCTCGGCGAGCGGCGCCTGCGCACCGGACTCGGCGCGCTGCTCGATCGCCGCCTGGTGGCGCCGCAGGCGCTGCAGCGCTACCTGTCGGGAGGACCGCGCGACCTCACGGCGGCGCTGGTCTGCGCCCGTTCCGCCGAGCGGCTTCGCGACGTCCTCGATGGTGTGCAGGGCGGACTCGAGGCGTTCCTCGCGGATGGTCCCGTCCACGCGCCCGCCGTCGCCATGCTGGCTGACGACCTGCGCGCGTTCTGTGCGACCGCAGCGTCGGGCCGCTCGTTCGAGCGGCGCGACGAGCAGGCCGCCTATCGCGTCCTCCTCGACCGCCTGCGTGCCTACTTCGTGAAGGCCGACGGCGACCCGCGCGGCGCCACCTTTGCCGGCACCGGCTTCAACAAGGACGACTGCGCGAGCGACGCGGCGTGGAAGCGCCATCGTGTGGCGGCTGCCGGCATCGCGCCGGGCGTGGCCGAGGCGATGCGTGCCTTTCGCCGCGACCTCAACGTGGTGCTGTCGCGCGGCGTGTGGACGATCTTCGCCGTCGCGCTGCGCCAGTATCAGCGCACGCTCGACGGGCGCGCCCTGCTCGACTTCTCCGGGGTGCTCGAACGGGCCGTCAAGCTGCTGAAGGACATGGACGAGTTCGCGCAGAGCCGCTTCCGGCTGGAAGCGCGCTATCGCCACGTGCTCGTGGACGAGTTCCAGGACACGAGCCGCGCGCAGTGGCAGCTCGTGGCGCAGTTGGTGCGTAACTGGGGTGAGGGGTTCGGGGCGGCCGCCGATGCCATCCAGCCGTCCATCTTCATCGTCGGCGATCGGAAGCAGTCGATCTACGGCTTCCGCGACGCCGACGTCTCGGTGCTCGATGAAGCCGCGCGCTTCGTATCGGCGCTGCGCGACGATGACGATCCGCGGCGCGCCATCTCGGTCAGCTTCCGGTCGAAGCCGGCGATCCTCGCGTTCGTCAACGACGTCTTCGGTGCGGTAGCGAAAGTACCGGAGCGACCCGACCGGTTCAGGTACGACGAGACCGATCGCTTCCCGCTCGAGGAGGTGGTGCGCGAGGGCGAACTGCGGGTCGGGGCGGCGGCGGCGACCGTCGACGCCGTGCACGAGCCGGCACTGGGATTGATCGTCGGCCAGACCATCACCGAATGTGCCGAGGGGGTCGGCGTCGAGATCGCGGCGCTGCTCGGCCGCGCCACCGTCCGAGACCGCGCGTTGGGCACCTCGCGCCTGGCGAAGGCGTCCGATATCGCCATCCTGTTTCGGTCGCGCGATACGCACCGCGAGTTCGAGAAGGCGCTCGCGCGGCACGGTGTGTCGACCTACGTCTACAAGGGGCTCGGCTTCTTCGACTCGGACGAGGTGCAGGACGCGGTGTCGCTGCTGCGCTTCCTCGCCGACCCGCAGTCCAACCTGCGCGCGGCCGCGGTGATGCGGTCGCGCATCGTGCGGTTGTCCGACGGCGCGCTCTCGCTGCTGGCGCCGGCGCTGGCCAGTGCGCTGGTGGATGGCGAGCCACCGGCCGCTCTGCCGTCGTTGTCGGAGGAGGACCGGCGCGTGCTCACCACCGTGCGTGCCGGCATGCTGCGCTGGCTGGAGTGGGTGGATCGGCTGACGCCGTCCGAGTTGCTGGGCCGCCTCCTCGCCGACACGGCGCATGCCTACGAGCTGCGCGGACCGCGGTATCGCCAGGCCCGCGAGAATCTGAAGAAGCTGCGCGCGATGGTGCGCCGCTACCAGAATCGTGGCTACGCCACGCTCGAGCGGGTCGCGGAACACATCGAGCGGCTGGCGGTCGGCGATGAATCGAATGCCGCCATCGATGCGCACGACGCAGTCAGCCTCATGACCGTGCACGCCTCGAAGGGGCTCGAGTATCCGATCGTCTTCGCGGTGAACATGGGGCGGGGCACCGGCAACGCCCGCGCGCCCATCCGTGTCGTGGCTGACGTGAAGGGCGAGGCGTCAGTGGCCATTGCCGACTATCAGTCCGAGGCCGATGACGACGCGGTGGCGAAGGAACGCGAGGAGACGAAGCGTCTGCTCTACGTGGCGCTGACGCGGGCGCGCGACCGGCTCTATCTCTCGGGGTCGATCGGCAAGGGCGGATTCCGGCCGACGCGCGGCGCGCTCGCCGAGGTGATGCCGGAGTCGCTGCGCATGCTGTTTGTGCGGGCCGCCGCCGGGCCAGGCCCGCTCGACTGGACGGGCGAACACGCCGTGCACACGCTCGTCGTGCCGGAAGGCCTGCGGTAAATTACGGCGGTTGTGTGATATCCGGGCGTTTTTGATTGCGCGCCGTATCGCCGATTACATAGAATCAAGTTTTACCGCAGCCCGAAATCAGGGCGAAAGGGGAACCGTTCGTGACGTTGACCTGTCCAAACTGCGGCAACGACCGGAACTTTCAGGTCAAGACGTTGCAGATGCATGTCGTGCATCTGGAAGACAACCGCGTGGAAGTATCCGATGAGAGCCGTCCGGCCGTACTCGAAGTCCTGTGCGACGAGTGCGAATCGGCGCTGAATTTCGAGGAGTTCGAGGTTGCCCTCCGCAAGGAAGTCCTGCTCACGATCGGCGCGCGCTAGTTCTCGCGCCGTCTCCTACGCATTCTCTCCGTCGGCTTCCTCGAAGTAGTCGCAATCCGGGCAGACCCATTCCAGGGTCTTCTTCGGTGTCGTATCGACATACCCAGGTATGTGCGACACGCTCACTGTCTGTGTGCGCCGCATCGTGCCGCCGCACATCGGGCATTCTCGAGTGTCATCAGCCATGTCTGATCACGCGTCGTGCTCGACGGTAGCACCGGTGCGCTCCCTTGACAAGTGTGGGACCCACTCCTATCGTTAACGGGCGTTGAGCGTGAGCCGCGATCCATTCCGTGACGACCAAATTTTCGCGATGCGCCATGCGGCGCGCGCGGGTGAGTCGGCGCACGATTGTTTCAATGACGAGATTGCGATCGACTTCCCGTCGATCGGCGGCCTGGTCGATCGGGTGCGCGACGCCTTCCTCGGCGATGCCGAGCGCGAGGCGTCCGGCACCGTCATGCGTGAACTGCGGCTCTCAAATCGCCAGGCGAGCCGCGGCACCATCATCCCCCTCGAACTGCCGATTCGCGGCACCTGCCGTCACTGCGGCGGACGCGGCGAGGTGTGGACCGAGCCGTGCCTCGACTGCTGCGGCAGCGGCGACTCGCTCGTGCGCCATCCCATCCGCGTGTCGCTACCGGCGGGTGTCCTCGATGGCGCCCGCTTCCGCTTCAGGGTGTCGTCTCCGCACGCCGCGCCGGTTCGCGTCGAGCTGCGCGTCGCCATCTGCGCCTGACGGGCGCCTCGGGCTGGTGCTGCGCTCGTGAAAGGCTCCCACGCACCGCCGCTTCGTTCCCCCGAGTCGCACGTCGATCTCGTTGGCGTGCTCTTCATGGTCTGGGGCGGACTCACCGTGCTCATCGGCGGCTCGACCCTCGCGCTCGGCATTGCGGCCGCATCGCTGATTACGGCGGCGGCTGACGCGGGGCGCGGGCAGTTTGCCGCGAGCGTCACTGCTGCCTTGTTCAGCGTCTTCGCCATCATCGCGATGATCTGGGGCGCGGTGCACATCGCGCTCGGCGTGCTGGTGCGGCGTCACCAGCCCTGGTCGCGCAGCGGCGCCATCATGCTCGCCTCGGTCGACCTGCTCCTGCTGCCCTACGGCACGGCGCTCGGTGTGTATGCGTTGTGGATCCTGCTGCGCGAAGAGACGAAGCGGCTCTTCGACGTTGTGCCCGTCAGTCCAACTCCCTGAACTGCTGCGCAGCGTGCGCTACGGTTCGTCGATCGTGCCCGCCGGTGTCCACGGCGTGCAACGCGCCACGCGTACCGCACTCGCCCACGCGCCCCTGATGAGACCGTTTCGCGTAATCACCACTGCGGCGTAGTGGCTGCAGCTCGGCGTGAATCGGCAGCGGAAGCCGGCGCGTCCCAGCAGTGGACCGAGCGTGTGCTGGTAGCCGTGAATGCCGGCCACGGCCACCGACGCACCGGCCGACGTCGTCGCCAGCCATGCGGTGAAGCCGACCGCACCCGCCACGACGATCAGCCTAGAAGCGCGACGCGTAGTGACTGACTCCGGGGATGGTGAGGCGATGGCCCTGCAGCGCACGCACCGCAGCGAACACGTGCAGCGCCAGCACACCGGCCCAGATGAAGACGATGCCGATCGAGGCCAGGCAGCCGACGCCGAAGGTCACGACCATCAGCAACTGCATGATGATGGAGAGGCCGAGCAGGAGGGCCAGTTCAGCCGCCATCAGCACGAGGCCGTGCTTCGCGTGCCACTGCACGTCAGCATCGTCCTTCGTCAGGAATAGCGGGATGACAGCGAGCGGCCAGAGGTAGGCCAGCACGAGCATCGTTGCACGGCTCGGCGTGCCGTCGGTCATTCGCGCGAGTGTAGCATTTCTTGTTCGGGGCGAGGCAAAGCCGATACCATTTGAACTATGGCAGTTGAACACGCAGCGGTGCTGGATGCCCTGAAGGTTGTGCGCGATCCCGATCTCAACCGCGACATCGTCAGCCTCGGCTTCATCAAGAATCTGTCGATCGAGGGCGGCCAGGTCGCGTTCATGATCGAACTCACGACGCCGGCCTGTCCCGTGAAGGATCAGATGCGCGATCAGGCGCGCGCCGCCGTGCTGCAGCTCCCTGGTGTGACCGGCGTCGACGTCACGCTCGGCGCGCGGGTGCGCGAGGCGGTGGGTGCTGAGAGCGGGCGCCAGCCGATCGAGGGCGTGAAGAACATCATCGCGGTCGGCGCCGGCAAGGGCGGAGTGGGCAAGACCACGCTGTCGGTGAACCTCGCCATCGCCTTGTCGAAGCTGGGCAGCCGCGTCGGCATGATCGATGGCGATATCTACGGTCCGAACGTGCCGATCATGCTCGGGATGAAGACGCAGCTCGCCACCGACGGCGAGAAGATTCTCCCAGCCGAGAAGTACGGCTTGCAGGTCGTGTCGATGGGCTTCCTCACCGAGGACGATGCCCCGATCATCTGGCGCGGGCCGATGCTGCACAGTGCGATGCAGCAGTTCTTCCGCGAGGTTCGCTGGCTCGATCTCGACTACTTGATCATCGACATGCCGCCAGGCACGGGCGACGTGGCACTCAGCCTCGGGCAGATGGTGCCGGTGGCTGGGGCGATCGTCGTCACCACGCCGCAGCAGGTGTCGCTGGCCGACAGCACGCGCGCCATCGCGATGTACAAGAAGCTCAACATCCCGACGCTCGGCGTGATCGAGAACATGAGCTACTTCATCTGCCCCGGTTGCCAGAAGGAGTCGGACATCTTCGGCACCGGCGGCGGTGAGACGATGGCGGCGAAGTTGGGCGTGCCGTTCCTCGGCCGCATCCCGCTCTACCAGCCGATTCGCGAGGGCGGCGACAGCGGCGTGCCGCTGATGATCGCGGAGCCCGATGCGCCGGCGGCGCGCGCCATCGTGTCGGCGGCGGAGCAGCTCGCAGCGCAGGTGTCGATTGCAAGCTTCTCGCGGATGCCGACGATTCCGCTCACCCTGGTCCGATGAATATTTCCTATAGCAAGCACACGCTGGCGAACGGCCTCGATGTCCTGATCCACGAGGACCGCGGGTGTCCGATCGTCTCCGTGAACATCTGGTATCACGTCGGTTCGAAGAATGAAGTACCCGGCCGCACCGGCTTCGCGCACTTCTTCGAGCACCTGATGTTCGAGGGGTCGGAGCACCACGACAAGGGCTACTTCCCGCCGCTGCAGGGCGCCGGTGCGTTGCTCAACGGATCGACGAACGCCGACCGCACCAACTACTGGGAAGTAGTGCCGACCAACGCGTTCGAGCTGGCGCTCTGGATGGAATCGGATCGCATGGGCCACTTGCTGCCGGCGCTGACTGCTGCCAAGTTCCAGAACCAGCGCGACGTCGTCCTGAACGAGCGGCGGCAGAGCTACGAGAACCGTCCGTACGGCCTGGCGCCGATGGCCATGCTGGCGGCCATCTATCCGCCGGACCATCCGTACCACTGGCCGACCATTGGCCAGATTGCCGATCTGCATGCGGCCCGCGTGGAGGAAGTGCGCGAGTTCTTCGCCACCTACTACCACCCGGCCAACGCGTCGATCGCGATTGCCGGCGACGTCGATACTGACGACGCGCTCGCGCAGGTGCGCCGCTACTTCGAGGGGATCGCGCCCGGTCAGGCGGTTACGCCGGTCAGGCCGGCCGACCCACAGCTCGTTGGCGAAACGCGGTTGCTCATCGAGGACCGGGTCGAACTGCCGCGCCTCTATCTCGCCTGGGTCACGCGGGCGATGTTCGCCGACGATGACGCCGAGCTCGACCTCGCAGCGGATATTCTCGCGAACGGCAAGACCTCGCGCCTCTACAAGCGGCTGGTGTACGAGATGCGCGCCGCCACCGACGTGTCGGCTGCGCAGAACTCGCGCGAAGCCGGCGGCTTCCTGCAGATGGCGGCGACGGCGGCGCCCGGACACACGCTCGCCGAACTCGACCGCGTCATTCTCGAGGAGATCGCGCGGCTCGCGGCCGACGGCCCGACCGAGGACGAGATCGAGCGCGGGCGGGTGCAGGCCGAGGCGCAGTTCATGTATCGACTGCAAACCGTCGGCGGCTTCGGCGGCAAGTCCGATCAGCTGAACGCCTACAACATGTTCCTGAAGGATCCCGGGTACTTCAACCGCGACCTCACTCGCTACACCGCCGTGACGGCCACCTCGCTGCGCGACGCCGTGCGCCGCTACCTGTCGAATTCGAATCGGATTGCCCTCAGCATTGTCCCGAAGGGGAAGACGGTCTTCGCCCTGGCGGGTTCGGTCCCGTCGCTGGTTTCATGAAAGCGCCCATGACCGTAGACCGCAGCCGGCTGCCCCTTCCGGGGAAGACGCCGCCGTTCCACTTTCCCGCAATCGAGCGCTCGACGCTGTCGAGCGGCCTCCGTGTGTGGAGCGTCCGTCACACGTCGATCCCGGTCGCGACGGTCATGCTGCTGGTGCGGCGTGGGTCCGCCGACGACCCGCCTGGCAAGGAAGGACTCGCGGCCATCACCGCCGATATGCTCGACGAGGGCACCGGCGCCCTCTCGTCGATCGAGATCCACGAGAAGCTGGCCCGGATCGGTGCCCAGCTCGATTCGGACATCGGACCCGACGCCACGCTCTTCACCATCACGGTGCTGAGCCGCTTCCTGCAGCCGGCCGTGTCGTTGCTCGCCGACATCGTGGTGCGGCCGACGCTGCGCGAGGAAGACTTCGCGCGCGTGCGGCAACTGCGCCTGCATCGGCTGATGCAGTTGAAGGACATGCCCGGTGCCGTTGCCGACCGTGCGTTCATGCGGTTGCTCTACGGTCAGCAGCCGTACGGCCACACGCCGCTCGGCAACGAGGCGTCGCTCACCGCCATCACAGTGGACGACGTCCGCGCGTTTCACGCGGCCAACGTCCGCCCGGGTGATGCCACGCTGGTGGTAACGGGCGATTGTCTCCATGCGGAGGTCGAGGCGCTTGCCGCCTCGTTCTTCGACGGCTGGACGGCCGGCACCGGTACGCCGCTGCCGGTAGTGGGGGAACTGCCGACGCCGCCGCGCCTGAATGTCATTCCGCGTCCTGGTGCGCCGCAGTCCGAGCTGCGCATCGGCCACGTCGGGGTGGCCCGCAACACGCCCGATTACCACGCGCTGGTGGCGGCGAACATGGTGCTCGGCGGACAGTTCGTCAGCCGCATCAACCTGAAGCTGCGCGAGGAAAAGGGTTTCACCTACGGGGCGCGCACGTCGTTCGACTTCCGGCGGCTGCCCGGTCCGTTCTCCTTGCAGGTGAGCGTGCAGACGGCCGCGACGGTGGAAGCCATTCACGAGTCGATGCACGAGATCGCCGCCATTCGCGACGCGCGTCCGGTGTCGGTCGATGAGCTGTCGCTGGGGGTGGCGGCGCTCACGCGTGGCTACGCCCGCAATTTCGAGACGGCCGAACAGCTGGCGCGCGCCGCCACGCAACTCGCGCTCTACGATCTGTCTGACAACTACTTCGACGAGTTCGTGTCGCGTGTCGAGGCGGTGACGGTGGATGACGTGACGCGCGTGGCGCAGCACTACCTGTCGCCCGACCGTCTCACCACGCTCATCGTCGGCGACTACAGCGTCGTGTCGCGCGGTCTGCTCACGCTCAAGCTGGGCGTCCCGTCGATGCTCGCGGCCGACACGTTCTAGGGTTCTGCCTGACGTCGTGTCCGGCGTAGGTGGAATTCGCGTCGTGTCCGGCTTCAGCCGGACCGGCCGACGTTCGCGGGGGCGTTCCGGTGCTGGCCGAACTATTGCCGGCCCTGCGCCGTCAACGCTCAGGTAGGGTATCTTCTGAGGGAGCGGGCAGCGTGCGATACGAACGTATCGGTCTCAGCCTGTTTGGGGCGGTCGCACTGCTGGTCGTAGGGGTGGCGATCGCCACCATCTGGCTGTTCCTGACCAATCCGGTGACCGTGGCAACAGCCGTGAGCGAAGGCGACGTCTCGCCGTTCGTACGCGATCTTGCCGACGTACTACTGCAGGCCCTGCAGGGGCTCCTGAAGTACCTGTGACCAACGAAGAACCCACACCGCAGGACGTCGTCGACCAACTGGCCGCGCGCAAGGCCGACGCGGTCCACACCATCGAGACGCTCCACGCGCTCCGCGCCAACGTGGTCGAGGCGTCGGCGAAGTTCGAGAATCCGCAGGCGATCCTCGACTACATCGACTTCTTCCTGCCGGCGTTCGAAGAGGTGGTCGCCGCGTGCGACACGCTGTCGGGCGAGGTCGTGGTGAAGGTGCAGCGGGCGCACATCGACCTGCTTCGCCAGATCGCGGCCAACTGCCGCGTCGAGCAGCACCGCTGCCTGGTGTTCCGCGACAAGTGCATCAATCGTCCGCTGCCGCACGAGACGATGCGTCCGCTCCTCAACGACATCTCGGTGACGACACGCGACCAGCTCACCGCGTTCTACGACCTGAACAACGCTGCGGCCAGGCTCGAGCGGATCATCAATACGATGGAGCCCGAACCCGAACCGAAGCGGGTGCTGGGGCGCCGTCAGCTGTTCTCGAATATCTTCAAGCCGCTCAAGGACAGGCTCTAGGCGCCAGGCCTTCGCCTGTGGTCCGGCTGAAGCCGGACACTACGCGATGTCCCGCGCAAGGCTGTAGTGTCCGGCTCTAGCCGGACCTGGCCCAGGGCGCGCCACGGCCATCACGAAGACACGCTTCGTGTCCCTTCGTGCCTTCGTGAGCGTGGCTTCAGGTCCGGCTGAAGCCGGACACTACGACTGCACGTGTGCTCCGACCCACCCGACCTTCCCCTCAGTCCGCGAGCAGCGCGCGCTTCAGGAAGCGGCTCAGGATGAGGCCGTCCACGAACTTGAACGGCGTCACACCGGTCGTGTAGTGCCCGCAACGGAGCACCGCGACTTCATGCGGGATCCCCTGCCTCTCGAATTGACGGACCAGGTCGCGCGACAGATCGACCGGGAAGGTCAGGTCGTAGCGTGCGTAGACCAGCAGCGTCTTACGGTCGCGCAATCGCTCGAGGAAGTTCGCCGGGCTCAGCGGACTCCACAGACGCCGCAGTAACTCGAGTTCGATGTGGCCGTCGAGCCCCTCGCGCACGTGTGCGGTAGAGATGCCGCGCCAGACGACGTCGGCGAAGTAGGGCGAGATGTGGTTCAGCGCCTGCGCCCGTATCAGCGGCTCGTGCGCCGTGGTCAGCAGCGAGAGGCACGACCCGAGGCTCGACCCGAGGATGCCGATGCGGTCGTAGCCCTGTGCGTGCAGCCACGCGATCGCGCGCCGTGCATCGAGCACCGCTTGCCGGCACACCTGCAGCGTGCGCACGATGTTGGCCGATACGATGTAGTCGGCGCGACGCAGTTCCGGCGGCATGCGGAGGTCGTGGTACGGCAGGCTCATCCGCAAGGCCGTCAGCCCGTGCATCGTCAGCAGCTTGCAGAGGCCGACGTGACCGCCGGCATCAGAATTCCACTGCGGCAACACCAGCACCGCCGCGCGGTGTGAACGTGCCGGGTCGTCCTTCGGGTGGAACAGACGGCCGTAGACCGTGTTGTTCTCGGCGTGCGGTGTGTCGAGCGCACTCGGAAACGTGAGCAGTTGCTCGCCCGCCTCGAGGCCGTCACCCAGCGTGTATGCAGTCGTGGGCGGCGGCGTATAGAAGGCGTCCGTGTCCGTCATGACCTCGGCCACCCACTCGTCGATCAGGGCGTGCGGCAGATCAGCCGCACGGTGATGGCGGGGCGACAACCAGTCGAGGCCCCAGTCGAACGGACGGACGACGCGGTCGGTGGTGACGGACGCAAGCCTGCGTTCCCAGGCGTGGAAGAGGGCTTGAAGCATCGGATCCCCATGCTATACTTTTCGGGCTCCGATGATTTCCACCTCCTCGACTCGAAAGTGCACCGGTCGAAAGCGGGCCCACTGTGTCGGAGGAGTTGTGCTCGAACGCTAGCCGCCAGCGAATCATCACGAGCTGAACCCTGCCGACACGGTTGAACCGCGTCGGCTTTTTTTTTGGAGAAATGAAGGCTCTTATGCCGTCAATTGAGGTCGGAATCCTTGGCGCGACCGGCATGGTCGGTCAGCAGTTCATCGCGTTGCTCGCGGATCATCCATGGTTCAAGGTCACCTACCTTGGTGCCAGCGAGCGGTCGGCAGGCAAAGCGTTCAAGGACGCCGCGGCTTGGCGGCTGCCGAACCGATTGCCGGACGACGTGGCCAATCGCGTCGTCGAGGCGGCCACGCCCGGCACTGCGCCGAAGCTGGTGTTCTCCGGACTCGACTCGTCGGTTGCCGGCGAGATCGAGGCCGAGTTCGCGAAGGCCGGCCACATCGTGGTCAGCAACTCGCGCAACTACCGCATGGTCGACACGGTGCCACTGCTCATCCCCGAGGTGAACGCGGACCACCTGCAACTGCTCGACCTGCAGGGCGACGCACTAGGCTGGAAGGGCCGCATCATCACCAACCCGAACTGTTCGACGGTGGCCATCACCATGGCGCTCGCGCCGCTTCGCCAGTTCGGCATCGAGAAGACCATGGTGACCACGCTGCAGGCCATCTCGGGCGCCGGCTACCCTGGCGTGCCCTCGTGGGACATCCTTGGCAACGTCATCCCGTTCATCTCGGGTGAAGAAGAAAAAATCGAAACCGAGACGCGCAAGATCCTCGGCACGCTCGGCAACGGCAAGGTGCAGGACCATCCGATGCGCGTGAGCGCGACGGCAACGCGCGTCCTCGTGCGTGATGGCCACAGCTGCTCCATCTCCGTGGCGCTCGAGCAGAAGCCGACGCCGGAAGCGGTGATCGACGCGTGGCGCTCGTTCGGCGGCCGTCCGCAGGAGCTCGGCCTGCCGACCGCACCGAAGCAGCCGGTCGTCTATCTCGACGAACCGAACCGGCCGCAGCCAACCCTGGATGCCGGCCGCGAAGGCGGGATGGCGGTCAGCGTCGGACGCCTGCGTCGCTGCTCGCTCTTCGACTACAAGTTCATGGCGCTCGGCCACAACACGATTCGCGGCGCGGCTGGTGTGGCCATCCTCAACGCCGAGCTGCTCCAGGCGGAAGGGCGGCTGTGAACGTCATCATGAAGTTCGGCGGCACCTCGGTACAGGACGCCGACGCGATGAACCGTGTCATCGCCATTGTTCGCAATCAGTGGGCGGCGAACTCGACCGACCGGCCGCCGGTTGTCGTGGTGTCGGCGATGTCGAAGGTCACCGACCGCCTCGTTGAAACCGGCCGGCTGGCCGGTGAAGGGCAGACGAGCCAGGCGACCCAGATCATGGTCGACCTCTTGACGCGGCATCTCTCGGTGGCCGCCACCCTGGTGCAGGGGCCGGCGCTCGACGAGCTGAACGCACAGCTCACGTCGGACTTCACTGCGCTGCAGGCCGACGTCACGGCGTGGGCCGAAGCCGGTGAGGTGACGCCGGCAGCTGCCGATGTCCTACAGGCGATGGGCGAACTGGCGAGCAGCCGGATCGTAGCTGCGGCGTTTCGCCAGCAGGGCGTGAATGCGGCGTGGGTTGACTCGCGCCAGGTGCTGGTGACCGACGCGGAGTTCTCGGCCGCGCTGCCCGACATGGACGCCACCACCGAACGGGCGCAGGCGGTCGTAGCCACGAAGACCGCTGCCGGCCAGGTGCCGGTGATGGGCGGCTTCATCGGCGCCACCGCCACCGGCGTGACGACCACGCTCGGCCGCGGCGGCAGCGATTACTCGGCCGCCATCTTCGGGGCCTGTCTCGACGTTGACGAGATCCAGATCTGGACCGATGTCGACGGCATGCTGACCGCCGACCCGCGCGTCGTCTCGACCCCGGTGCTCGTGCCGGAGCTATCGTTCGACGAAGCGTCTGAGCTCGCGTACTTCGGCGCGAAGGTGCTGCACCCCAGCACCATCCTGCCAGCCGTCGCGAAGAACATCCCGGTCCGCATCCTCAACTCGCGGCGCCCCGAGGTGAAGGGGACGATGATTACGGCGAAGGGGCGTGGCAACGGCCACACCCTGACGGCGCTGGCGTGCAAGCGCGGCGTCACGGTGATCGACATCACCTCGTCGCGCATGCTGATGGCGTTCGGCTTCCTGCGCCGGCTGTTCGAGGTGTTCGAACGCTTCCGGACACCGGTGGACGTGGTCACCACGTCCGAGGTGAGCGTGTCGGTCACCGTCGACAACACGCGCCGGCTCGACGACATCATCCGCAACCTGCGCAACTTCGCTGAAGTCTCGACCGAACCGAACATGGCCATCGTCTGCATCGTCGGCGAGAACCTGCGGTCGGACCCGGCCCTGTTCGGCCGTGCCGTGAATGCGCTGCGGTCGGTTCCGCTGCGGTTGGTCTCGCAGGCCGGGTCGCGCCGCAACATCACGTTCGTCATGCGCGACGACGACGTCATTGCCGCGATGAACCTGCTGCACGACGAGTTCTTCGGTGTGAAGGTAGGCGCCTGATGCGAATTCTGCTGGTCGGCTACGGCAAGATGGGGCAGCTGGTTGGACAGCTGGCCCCCGGATACGACTGCGAGGTGGCGGGGGTGGTCGACCCGCAGTCGAAGGCGCATACCGCGGCGCTCGACGATCCGCGCTGGAAGGGGAACGTCGACGTCGCGATCGACTTCACCATGCCGGATGCGGTCGTGTCGAACGTCGCCACGCTCGCGGCCCAGGGCATCAACATCGTGCTCGGCACCACCGGGTGGGGCACGCACGAGGCAGAGTTGCAGACGCTCGCCGCCGCCGCAGGCATCGGCATCGTCGCGGCCCCGAACTTCTCGACCGGTGTCGTGCTGTTCGACGCCGTGTTGGCGCGCGCGGCCGAGATGTTCGCCGGACAGCCGGAGTTCGCGGCCTATCTGTACGAGTCGCATCACTCGGCCAAGAAGGATGCGCCGTCTGGCACGGCCCTGAAGCTCAAGCAGACCATGGAAGCGGCCGGCTACAACAGGTCCATCGACGTGGCGGCGACCCGGGCAGGCTACATTCCTGGCACTCACACGATCGGCTTCGACGGACCCTCGGAATCGATTACGCTGACACATACCGCCCGCGACCGCGGCGGCTTCGCGCGCGGCGCGCTCACCGCCGCCACGTGGGTGAACGGCCGCAGCGGCTGGTTCAGCATGAAGGATGTTCTCGGAATATGACCAGACCATTCACTGGCGTCGGTACGGCGCTTGTCACCCCGTTCACGTCATCGGGCGAACTCGATGAGACGGCCGTGCGCCGGCTCGGACGCCGCCAGATCGATGCCGGTATCCACTTCCTGGTGCCGTGCGGAACGACCGGCGAGAACCCGACGCTGACCGACGCGGAACGTGTCAGGATGGTCGAAATCCTCGCCGACGAAGCCGCCGGACTGACGCCGATCCTCGCCGGCGCTGGCGGCTACGACACCAAGGAAGTGATGCACCTGGCCGGCCTGATGAAGAAGGCCGGCGCCACCGGGTTGCTCTCCGTCACCCCCTACTACAACAAGCCGACGCCGGAAGGGCTCTACCTGCACTACAAGGCGGTCGCCGAGAGCACCGATCTGCCGATCATCGTCTACAACGTCCCCGGCCGCGCCGGTGTGAACGTCGAGCCGAAGACGCTGGCGCGCATCGCCACGCTGCCGAACATCATCGGTGTGAAGGAAGCCTCGGGCAACATCAGCCAGATGACCGAGATCTGCCAGTTGCTCCCCGAGGACTTCATCGTTCTCTCGGGCGACGATGCGATCACGCTGCCGCTGATGGCGATCGGCGGGCGCGGCGTCATCTCGGTGGCCTCGAACGAGATTCCGGCCCAGATGGTAGAGCTGGTGACGGCGGCGGCGCGCGGCGACTTCGCCGCGGCGCGCGCGGTGCACAACCGCATGCTGCCGTTGATGCAGATCAACTTCGTCGAGGCGAACCCGGTGCCGGTGAAGTCGGCCATGGCGATGATGGGGCTCCTCGCGGAGGTCTATCGCCTACCGATGTGTCCGCCGTCGGACGGTTCGAAGGAGAAGATCCGTCGAGTGCTGAAGGACCTGCAGCTCCTGGCGCCGGCCTACGCCCAGTAGTCCGATGCGACCGGCTTAGCGACGAGACGAAGGAGACCGGCACGTGGAATCTGTGAGCAACGGCACGGTCGACCTCGTCGGGCTGACCCGCGCGCTGGTCGATATCGACTCGACCACTGGCCGTGAAGGGGCAGCGGCAGCCTTCCTGTCGCGGCGCCTCAAGGAGTTGGGCTTCGTCGTCGACGAGCAGCAGGTCGACGACCATCGCTTCAATGTCTTCGCCACGCCGACCGGCGAGCAGCCCACCGTCGTCTTTTCCACGCACTTCGACTGCGTACCGCCGTTCTTCGCGAGCCGTGTGGAACACGGGCGCATCTATGGCCGCGGCTCGTGCGACGCCAAGGGGGTCCTGGCCGCGCAGGTCGCCGCGGCCGACGTCCTGCGGCACCAGGGCGAGACGCGCGTCGGCATGCTGTTTGTTGTCAGCGAGGAGCGGGGAAGCGAAGGCGCCAAGCGCGCGAACCTCGACCCGCGTGCCAGCGGCTGCCGCTATCTGATCAACGGCGAACCGACCGATCGACGGCTCGGCCTGGCCACGCGCGGCATCCAGCGCGTGGTGCTGAAGGCCACCGGCCGCGCCGCGCATTCGTCGTTTCCTGAACTGGGCGAGTCGGCCATCGACAAGCTGATCGACGTGCTGATGGAATTGCGGCGCGTCGACTGGCCGGCCGATCCGCTGCTCGGCAAGACGCACTACAGCGTCGGCCTCATCTCTGGCGGTGTCGCTCCGAACGTCGTGTCGCCGATGGCGCAGGCCGAGCTGATGTTCCGCACGGTCAGCGATGCCGCGCTGGTGTTGGACATCCTGCGTCGCTTCGAGCCGCGGGTCGTGATCGAGCCGATCCTCGAGGTGCCGCCAGTGAAGATGGCGACGGTCGACGGGTTCGATGCGGCGGTGTTCCCGTACACGACCGACGTGCCGTTCCTGCGCAAGTGGGGGCAGCCGCTGCTCTTCGGTCCCGGCTCCATTCACGTGGCGCACACCTCCGACGAGTTCATCGCCATCGACGAGCAGCACGCCGCCGTGGCCGACTACGCGGCCCTCGCCCGCGAGCTGGTCGCGAGAGCCGGCTAGGCCGGACGCGTGCCCCGCCCCGATCCTCGAACCGCTTATACCGAGCGCATCGCACGTCTCGACGTCCGCCTTGTCTTCGGCGAGGGCCAGCATCACCGCATCTCGAACCTGCGTCTCGCCCTGTTCGCGGCCGGCGCCGCGGTGGCATGGGCCGCCTTCATCCGCGCCTCACTCAGTCCGGCGTGGCTGGTGCTGCCCGCCGTGGCGTTCCTGGCGCTGCTGGTGGTGCACGCGCGCCTGTTGAACAGCAACGAGCGTCTGTTGCGGGCGCGTCGCTACTACGAGCGCGGGCTGTCGCGGCTCGACGGCACGTGGCCCGGCACCGGGCCGGACGGCGCCCGCTTCCTCGGTGCGCACCTCTACGCACGCGACCTCGACCTGTTCGGGCGCGGCTCGCTGTTCCAGTTGATCGACACCGCCCGCACCGAAGCCGGCGAAGAGACCCTGGCCGACTGGTTGCGTGCGCCGGCCGGCGCTGAAGAAGTGCTGGCGCGGCAGGCGGCAGTCGCCGAACTGCGCGAGCGGATCGACTTCCGTGAAACGCTCAACGTCCTCGCGGCCGAGGCGCACGTGTCGCGCACCGGCGTGCTGACGTCGTGGGCCGCCGCAACCCCGGTCGGATTCGGCGCGACCGAGGCCCGGCTCTTCGCGGTCTGTGCCGTGGTCACCGGACTTCTGGTGGCGGCGCTGGCGGCCGGGTGGGTGTCGAGCATCGCGGTGGTGCTCTGGCTGATTGTGCCAGGCGGCGTCGCCCTGGCGCACCGCGTCCGCGCGTGGCAGGTGATTCGCCGCGTCGACGCGGCGGCAGACGATCTCTCGCTCCTCGAAGCGTTGCTGTCCCGGCTCGAGCAGGAAGCCTTCACTGCGCCGAAGCTCACGGCACTGCATGGCCGCCTCGATGCCGCCGCGGTCATCCGGCCATCGGCCCGCATTGCGCAGTTGCGCCGCTACATCGCCGCGCGCGATGCGCTGCGCAACGAGTTCGTCCGGCCGTTCGGTCTCCTGCTCCTCGTCCGGAGTCAGGCGGCCGTGGCCATCGACCGCTGGCATGCCGAGCACCGCACCTCACTGGCGGCGTGGCTGACCGCCGTCGGCGAATTCGAGGCGCTCGCGTCGCTGGCGACGTACGCGTTCGAGCACCCGCGCGATCCGTTCCCGGCGATCAACGCGGACGGGCCGGTGTTCGAGGCAACGGCGCTGGCCCACCCGCTGATCGCGGAAGGCTCGGCGGTGGCGAACAGCGTGTCGCTCGGCGGCAGCGCCCCGAGCGTGCTCGTGATCAGCGGCTCGAACATGTCGGGCAAGAGCACGCTGCTGCGCGCGGTCGGAGCGAACACGGTGCTGGCGCTCGCAGGCGGACCGGTGCGTGCCGAGCGGCTGTCGCTGTCGCCGCTCGCGATTGGCGCCACCATTCGCGTCGAGGACTCGCTGCAGGAAGGACACTCGCGCTTCTACGCCGAGATCCTGCGCATTCGCGACATCGTGGCGCTCACCGAAGGGAAAGCGCCGGTGCTGTTTCTGCTGGACGAGATCCTGCACGGCACGAACTCGCACGACCGCCGTATCGGCGCCGACGCGGTGGTGCGTGCGCTGGTGGACGCGGGCGCCATCGGCCTCGTGACCACCCACGACCTCGCGCTGACCGCGCTCGCCGTGAGCCTTGAACCGCGCGCGAAGAACGTGCACTTCGAAGATCGCATCGAACAGGGGCGGATGGTGTTCGACTACACGATGCGCGACGGTGTGGTCGAGCGCAGCAACGCGCTCGAGTTGATGCGGGCCGTCGGGCTCAAGGTCTGACGCCGTTCGTTGGTGCGAGAAGGTCCGGCTGAAG
>Ga0114966_10000126_pt1 | contig 70861 bp, 51 predicted proteins | sample M_130207_XF_Meta_FD_87029 | JGI IMG/M metagenome (GOLD analysis project Ga0114966, IMG submission 87029) | Freshwater microbial communities from Lake Montjoie, Canada to study carbon cycling - M_130207_XF_MetaG | ecosystem: Environmental > Aquatic > Freshwater > Lake | place: Lake Montjoie...
CCGGTCCTGCGGGAGAGACGGGTCCTGCCGGTCCTGAGGGAGAAGCGGGTCCTACCGGTCCTACCGGTCCTGCCGGTCCTACCGGTCCTGCGGGAGAGACGGGTCCTGCCGGTCCTACCGGTCCTGCGGGAGAGACGGGTCCTGCCGGTCCTACCGGTCCTGCGGGAGAGACGGGTCCTGCCGGTCCTGAGGGAGAAGCGGGTCCTACCGGTCCTACCGGTCCTGCCGGTCCTACCGGTCCTGCGGGAGAGACGGGCCCTGCCGGTCCTGCCGGAGAAGCGGTCCCATATAGCGTAGCGCCTGCCATCGCCGTCACCGGCGGCAGCACGATTATATATGACGGTTATATCGTCCGCCCGCTAACCATTAGCGGCAGCGGATCGTTTACTGTTTCTACTGCGGGTGTGCCAGACGGCCAGATCATGACGTTGGTTGCTCAAACCGTCAGCGGAACTGCGCTGATCGAGACTGACTCCAATGTACACCTACATAGCCGCGAGTGGCTCCCCGAGTCAGCCGGCGAAATCCTAACACTGCAATACGTCGCATCACTAGGATATTGGGATGAAAGCAGCCGCAGCATCACATATGACTCTTCCGCAGGGTTTTTGGCAAAAAATAGCAGTGGCAGCACTATCACTCGTGGCAAGCTAGTATATATTAACGGCGCAGTAGGCAACAATCCGCTGATCGTACCTGCTGATTTCAGCTCGGAAGCCACGTCTGCCGGCACTGTTGGCATGGTATATGATGACATACCAAACAATCAGTTTGGCCATGTCATTACCGTAGGGATTGTGCGCAATGTCAACACAAACGGCATAGCTGATGGTGCGCCAGTATATCTAGGCGCAGCCGGTGCATTTACGGCCGTTAAACCGAGCGCTCCAAACCATATAGTCAAGGTCGGCAACGTTGTGCGCGTATCCGCTACAGTTGGCACGATACAGGTACAGATCAGCAACGGCTGGGAGCTCGACGAGCTGCACGATGTAGATATCGATGGAGCCGCAAAGGGCAACCTGCTTGTGCGCAATAACGCCAATCTTTGGCAAAATTTTGCCGTAGGTGCCGATGGGTACGCACTAACTGCGGCATCTGCAGCCGCAACTGGTCTGACGTGGTCGCAGATCATCGGCCTCACTGATGGTGACAAGGGTGACATCACCGTCGCCAGCGCTGGCACGTCGTGGACGGTAGATGCCAATACAATAACAAATACAAAACTTGCCGATATGGCGACTGCCACCATCAAAGGCAGAACAACGGCAGGAACAGGCGACCCACAGGACCTCTCCGGTACCCAGGCCACCACCCTACTTGATACGTTTACTTCGAGCCTCAAAGGCCTAGCGCCCGCCAGCGGCGGTGACACTGCCAACTACCTGCGCGCTGACAGCACATGGGCGAATCCGCTCTTTGTTACCGAGGGGAGTGCTCCGTCTCCTTCTGCCGGCATAGGTAAGTTATGGGCAAACAGTGCCGCCGATGCGCGGCCATACTGGATCGATGATACCGGCCAGAGCTTTAATCTGACGCTTGATAGGTTCAATACGCTGACGCCAGCTGCGTCGGTCGCCATCGACACGTCGCCCGCGCTGCCAGTCTTCAACAGCCTGTCTCTCAACGGGAACACGACGTTCACGACGACGAACCTCGGCAGCGGGCGCTCGGCTTCGGTGAGGGTCATCGCTGACGGCACGACCCGCACGCTGACCTTCCCCGCTGGCTGGACGTGGCTAGGATCGGGCCCGCCTACAGTACTCGCAGCGGGCGACGTTGGCTATTTGTCGATCACTGCCTACGGCACTGCTAATACGGATGTTGTTGCGGCATGGTCGTATGAAAATATGGCGTCGAGTGTCACAGCCGTCTCCGTCGTCACTGCCAACGGCCTAGCCGGCACAGTGGCAAATGCCACTACTACGCCTGCGATTACGCTCTCGACTAGCGTAACTGGGCTATTAAAGGGAAGTGCCGGCGCTATTACGGCAGCAGTCGCCGGCACGGACTACGCTCCTGCCGGCAACTACGTAACTCTCGATACAGTGCAGACGATAACCGCAGAAAAAGTTATTAGCGTCTCGACGGCATCCGCTGCCTTCCGAATAACCCAGACTGGAGCAGGCGAGGCTTTTCGTGTAGAGGATTCAACAAACCCGGACAGCACGCCATTTGTCATAACTGCTTCAGGCGACGTCGGCATAGGAACAAATAATCCGCAGTCAAAGCTCGTTTCTGCGCTTTCAGGCGCAGGCCTAACGACGACCATAGCTCTCTACAACTCAGACCTAACAAACAACAACGGAAATGTATTATCTTTTAGGACTGACACAAGCGGGGCTGGCGCGAGCTCATATGTTGAACTCGCTGCAATAAGAGGCAAATATACGGAACATAGCAACGCAACTAGGTCTGCAGAACTAGGCTTCTTTGTCGCCAGTACGGGCAGCATGTTAGAGGCGATGCGGGTCGAAGACGACGGCAGTTTTACAACTAACTACGCAAGAACGAATACCGCCACACTTGAGGCGGCCATAGCTGAATCAGGTACAGCGGCCGGCACGCAAACCAGTACTACTTTGCGCGATACCTCAAAAGGATGGATCGTTAGTCAATTTGCGGGCGCCCAAGTAACCATAACAGGAGGCACGGGAGTAGGACAGGTAAGAACAGTGGTATCGAACACAGGGAATACACTAAACGTCACGCCCGCATGGACAACGACTCCAGTCGCGACCAGTACAACCTATGCGATAGCATTTAGTACGACCATCGACGCAAATCACAATTTTATATTTGCAAGGGGGGCCGGGTCCCGCACCATAATACTTCCACAAATCACTACGGCCAATGTCGGGCGAGAATACGTGTTTAGAAAATACTTGGCGTCGCAACTAGTTGTGACGCCGAATGCAGCAAATAGCTTTGATTTTGGCACGTTAGGAACTTCGCTTCAGCTTACCTCTACAGCTAAATCATACTTTTTCAAGATAAGATCAATTATTTTTACAGAGGGCGCAAATACTGCGGGCATATGGGTAGTAGTCTATTTCAGTGAATTTGGCAGTGATCTTGGGCCTGGTGGTGTGGGATTCATAGGGGTATAGTGAATCAGCAATCTGGCGGGCCTCAGGATCAGCGCTACGCGCTGACTGCCAATCGCTTGGTACTCATGAGCAGTAAGTCGATAGTAGATCTGCTTATTTCTTTTAATCCTACAGCAGGCTAGTGGGTGAAAAATGGCCAAAGAAAAAGGATTCTCACTAGTCCGCGGCAAAGATGGAGCGACCACCGAGTCGGTTAATGTCGACCTGGCACAGCAGCAGCTCGCTAACGTCGATGCGCTCGGTGCTGAGGCTGGTCGTAAAATAGCAGAACAGCTGGGCGCAGCCATCTGCCAGCAGGCAATAGAAGCAGCCACGAATACAAGTGACGCTTTAGGCAATGCAGTCGAAGCGCTGCTTGATTGCTTTGAGCACACAGAAGGCGAGCCGGAGGTTGCAGACATGATCAGCGGCTTTCTCATAGAACGGCATGGCCCAGGACCTCAGGACGTCACCGTAACGATTCCGGGGGTAGGGCATATCCCGGGCGCGACCGCAATAGAGAACGATCAAGAACTCCATGATAAGTTTACCGACAGCCTTTTCGCAGCAATGGTAAGTACCCTTAAACCAATGTGTGCTGCTGCCTGGAAAGCCAAGTCGCAGCGCCCTGCAAACGTAGTTTCGCTATTTAGGAAAAAGTGAGGAAACATGGCCGGCAAATATGACCACATAAACTTTAAACCACCGAAGAGCGTTGCTGATGCGGCGGCTCGCGGCCTAGAGCTGCGCCAAAAGGCAAAGAAGAGCCACAAGGGCGGACTAACCACCGGTCAAGCGAAAAAAGAGGGCGTCGGGTCAGGCGTTCAGCGCGCAGTGAATCTAAAGAATCGCGATACTATGAGCCCCGAAACCGTACGCAGGATGCTGCGGTTTTTCATGAGGCATGCGAAGAGTGCAAAGATTGATCCTGGCAAAACGCCACTGACTGACAAAGGCTACCAGGCATGGTGCCTAGCAGGCGATACGATGATTACTCTTGCAGACGGATCGCAGATGTCTATAGAAGATATTTGCAATTCATCTGAGGACATTTACGTACTAAGTTATAATGAAAATACGGGAGCGCTCGAGCCAAAGCTGGTAACAGATAAAATCGTAAACCCGGCGCAGCCATCTGATTTCTACAGACTGTCTCTTGGGCAGGGCACATTTAGACCTGGAAGCACAACAAAGAAAACAAACATTTGGATAACCGGCGAGCACAAGGTATTCGACTCAAATAAAGAGTGGACTCCGGTGAGTGAATTGGCTAACCGTGGAATATGGCGGCTTGAGCTCAAGCCAACAGGTGACTCTGAACAAGTGATCCTTGGATCACTGCTTGGTGACGCATCTATTTCTAAGAGCGGGAAGCTGACTGATACGCACTGTATTGCACAGAAGCAGTATTTAGAACTAAAAATGTCTTCGACCGGAGGTACGCGGCATTCTCGCAAAGACTCTCCAGGAGGATTTAATAAAAAGATAAAAGAGACTGTGTCGAACAATGTGTCTCTTGGTTTGTACGGAAAGGAGATAAGGAATAAGATATATAAAGACCGCAAGCGAGTGAGTAGAGATTATCTAAATTCTTTAAATGCTATCGGCCTGGCATGTTGGTTTTTTGACGATGGCTCCCTGCATCGCTCAAAAGGAAGCAGGAATAGGTTCTACTACAGGCTTCATACAGAGGGATTCACTCATGATGATGTAGAAGGCATAGTGGCATTCTTTAATGAAAACGGAATAAAATGCAGGAGTTACAAAAGAGAAAACTGCGAGGGCAGGGTGATCTACTTTAGCCCTAGTTCTTCAAGTGTAATAAGCTCTTTAATTTCACCATATGCAAGCCTCGACATGAAGTACAAGCTCTGGCCAGAACACAGGGATGTTGCAGCCATTCCTTTGAAAAAAGAATATGTACTTGCGATGTTCTCGCATGAACAGAAAACACAGCACTGGGATCAGCTCGGCAAGGAAGTTAAAAAGGCAAACCACAGGCGACTATATAAAAAATACGACCTAACAGTTGAAGACAACCACAACTTCTTCGCTAATGGGGTATTGGTGCACAACTGCATTTGGGGCGGCAATCCCGGCTACGCCTGGGCCCGCAAAATAGTGCGCCAAATGGACGCCGCGGACGAGAAGGCCAAGAAAAAGAAGAAAAAGGCGCGAGCAACCCTTCTCCCGGTTTTTGAACAGATCGTGCGCACCGCAGGAGTAGTCGAAGAGGCACTCGAAGGTATCCGCCCATCTGAGCTTGTAATACTGGCAGGCATTTTTGACGCCGCCGGACTGTATCCTGAAGCAGATGCACTGGACACAATGTTGCAGAAGATTGCAAATGATGGCACAGATGAGGGCGATCCAGTTACTGATGATCATACGGACGAAGGCGATCCGGTTGATGACGAAGATTATAGAGATTACTCTGAAGAATGGATGGCTGAAGCTGATGCAGAATCGGCTTTTCGGCAGGCGTCTGCAGAAGAGATGGCAGATGACATGGTGCGCGAGCTTGAGCACAGAGACATGATTGCATCTGCTAGCCATGAACCAAGTGAATCTGTTGTGACAATTGGAATAGAAAAGCCTATTAGGATAAAAATCTCACGAAACAAGAGCATCGTAATAATTGACAGGTATGGCGTAGAGCATGCCGCACGCGATGGATTTGGCGAGTTGTTTTACAATCAGTATGGCCGTGGTATAATGGGGCTTATTGAAGACTTTATATAACAAACATTGAAAATCGAATACCTGTTGCCACATCTGGTCTGCGGAGGCAGTAAGTACGGCTTGCTGCAGCCAGTTGGATTGGTCTACCTAAACTCTTCTCATGATATAATCGAAATATGGCTGCTAAATCGGCTAGGGATAATATCTACGAAGGATGAGCGAATAACATTGAACGATGCGTTACATACTACGTACCGAGCAGAGCATAGACCCGAGATAATTCGTGCAAGTGACTGCAGAGTACGCCTGGCGAGGCACCTCGATAGAAACTCGGATTTGTTTGACGTATTCTCGACAGAGCAGATACATATATTCCGTAGCTTGATGGAGCTGAAATGAAACTTGAAGAGGCTCGCTACCAGTATGTCGTATTGTCTGATAACAAGATCGGCATAGAAGATATTGCTACTGGAATAGTTGCCGAGATGGCCGATTACTATTTGCCATCAGATATCTTGCATATCAGCCTAAGTGGACAGTATCGCAGCACAGGAATATCCAGTCTCCCAGCTATCAGTGCTGCTAGGATGTCTGCACTATTTCAGCGAACGATCACAGCAATATACATGGAAATCTTTTGAAGCTATCTACACTAGGCATGCGATTCATTGTTGATGACGAGGAGGTCCTGGCACCATCGCCGCATCGACCGACTACGCTTATCCTTAATGGAAGAGCGCTCTGGATCCTGTCGTGCTGCTCATGGGGATTCTACCTTGCTCCAGATGACGATGCCGTACTGACAAACCTAACGGCAAACCCCTCGATAACATACAGCCGCAAAGACCTTGCACACATTATCGTAGACAGCCCCGGGTTCGCTATTGCGCCTGCGACAGTCAAAATACAAAAAGTGCGAGCCGCAATAGCAGCCCGCACCTCGAAAGAGCTATCTGATTTTGCCGTAGGCGCAATCAACTGGTGGCTAGATCAAGCCCTGGAGAATGACAGCCAGTCGCCCTGACGGTCGTTCTTGTAGCGCACAATCGTCCAGCCAGCAGCCTCATACTGAGTGATAAACGCCAGCAGTACCTTCTCCTCGTAATCGAATAGGGGAGCGATTACAGCGTGCCGCACATCCACCTGGCGACCGTCAGCAAAGAAATTGGCGAGGTGCAGGTCGACTTCGGTCTGGACCTCTGCAATAACCCCTATCTGCTCGTCAGTTAATTCTAGAACTTCATCTGGTGTTGCTGGCATACCGCCTCCTGTCAGATCTCAATGCTCGGCTTCCCCTGCACTGGTAGCTGAATAAACCAGTGGAATTTCCCTCCAATGTGGTCTATTGCATAGATCGGCTCTTCGCGCACAAGCTTCCAGCCGTCACCAAGATCGGCAGACATGCTGATGACCTCCATCCGGCTGATCGCCTTGCCGCTCGTAGAAACCTCTACGGCATAGAGCGAACGCCCCAGACTGGACATAATCAGCTCGCAAGAAGCGTTGCGGACAGACACTTCCGTACCAGGGAATACACGAGAAACACCGGCCTTGATCTCCGCGGCGTGGCTCTCTGCCAGTTGACAGTATTGCTGCTTAGAGGCAGCTAGCTTTGCCTCTAGTGCGGCCTCTTCGGTCGGCGGCAGGGTGGCACATGCCGTGAGCAAACTAAGAAAAGCCACAAGTACAAAATGTTTCATATCTACCTCTTACTGCAGGTGCGAGCACTAAGTAACTCGGAGTTGAGTGATATAGAAAAAAAAGAAAACGAGCCGAGAACCTGTCCCGACTCGCTAACAAACCACTACCGCGGATGTGGCTCCAATTACTATGTTTTAATTACTGGCATGCCTCGCACTCGCCCTTGCTGGCTTGTACGCCTGCCTGGGTATAGATGTAGTACAACCCTAGAATATCGGGGTCGTGGAACGCTGCCTTGTGGCATTCGGAAATCCAGATCGGGTCCTCGTCTGCGGCAAAGAACAGATTTAGGCTCTGCCACTGATCGATATACTTGGCACGCGCAGCGGCCATGCGCAGGACTGTCTTCTGGTTAATTTCGAAAGCAGTCTTAAAAACTGCCTTTTCCTCGTCGTTTAGCCAAGTGACGTGCTGTACTGAACCTTGGTGATCGACTAGGTCATTGATCACTTCGTCCGTGTATACGCCGCGTTCCTTCATTAGGTTCAGAAGAGGTACAACGATACGATCTACCTCGCCTGCGGCGGAGGTTTGCGTGTAGGTCATAGCCGGGTCAGGAGAAATGCCTTCTGAAACGCCGCCCATCAAAAGTGCCGTAGACTTGGTAGGAGGAAGTGCGATATTGTGGGTATTGCGCACACCATGCCCTACACACCACTCCGGTTCGCCCAGCGCCTGAGCCATCCATGCCGATGCGCGTTTGGATCCCTCAAAGATGTGCTTGAAAATCTCAATATTCTTGAAGTGAGCATCAAGGCTTTCGTAAGCTAGGTTGTTATTCTGGAGATAGGTGTGGAAGCCGCAGACGCCCAGACCCAGGGCTCGACCGGCGCGAGTAAATGCAACAGCCTTGTGCAGCATTGGCTCATGCTCGGCCTTCTCAAGGAACTCAGAAATCACGCAATCCAGGAATACAGTGGCCCAAAAGACGGCATCAGTATCTTTCCACGTATCATAGTGGACAAGATTCATATTGGAGAGGACGCATGTATATGTGTACTCCTTGCTGGAGTGCAGCATGATCTCATTGCACAGCTGAGGAGCCTTGATGTCTAGTCCGCGCTCAACGTACATAGGTGGGCGCTTTGCATTTGCCTTATCAGGAAAGAAGAAATAACCGCGCCCAGTAACCATCTTCATTTTCATGGCCTTCTGGTAACGGCGAACGGCTTCTGGATCACCAGCATCGAGCTTTTCAATAAAGGCGGAACTGACGTTCCAGCCGACGTTGCAATCGTCGACTTCGGCCATTACGAAGTCCGCAAGCTCGTCAAAGTCGCCGTGGTCAATGGGTAGATAGCCTGCCCACGCACCTCGGCGGGTGCCCTGGCTTACGTCGCGCGAGTCCTGAACAAAGCCCTTGAACACCGGCACTACGCCAGATGCTTTGCCGCCTCGGCTAATCTTGGAGCCACGTGGACGGATATCACCTAGGTAGGCAGCTGTGCCAAAGCCATTCTTTGTTAGCATGGCAGTCTCGTGACGTACGCCGAAGAACTCGGAGATTTCGTCGCCAACATAGGTGCCGCTGCAGCTAATAGGCATGCCCTTGTTAGTGCCCATGTTAGACAGAACAGGGGTGCTGGGACTGAGCCAGCCATCCCATAACATCTGGAAAAACCTCTCACGAGCCTCTTCCTCCTTACCAATGTGGCGCAGATGGCGAGCTGCGGTCGCAGCGATTCGCTCAAACTGACCACGTACGGCACGGTCGGTATCGCTTAGGTAGCGTTCTTTGAACATCTGCCAGCCGGCAGTGCTGTACCACTCAGGGACAAGCCCCTGAGTCTGTAATTCTTTGCGTTCAGCAGATAATTTTTCGTAAAGATCCATGCTATTTCCTCACCAAGTAAATCCAGATTCGTCCCAGTTACGATTGTATTCTTTTCCTGCTCCAGCAAAAAAATCATTGTAGCCGTAGTTGTTGATTCCACGGTAAAACCAGGAAGACACGCGATCCTCTTCTGGGTCTACGCTGAATGCTGGTGCAATTCCAAGTTGGGATAAGCACACATTCAGGCGGCTCTTTACAAATACCTGCATCTCCTCTTTGGTGACACCATCGATGTCACCCTTTTCAAAAATCATATCAACAATTCGATGCTCGTGCTCAAACAGCCTCCGAGCGATGGCCATAATCTTGTCTTCGAGCTCGGCCATGTACTCTTTGCCTGGAGACATTTCTTCAAGGAGTTGCTTGAATGCCCAGGCGCCGCCCATGCTGTGCAGATTCTCATCACGAACGCTGAAGTTGATGCCGCGCACGACATTGTTTAACTTATTCTTGCCCTTTGACTGGAAGTGCTTTAGGAAAGCGAACGAGCTGTATAGGACCGCGCCCTCTACCATCGAGAAGCCAGCTAGCGACATCAGCGGATCGTCGCCGCTTACAATTTCGTCGATAAAAGCCATGCGTTCTGCGAGCACTGGATCTTTTGCATATGACAGATAGAACTCGTCGGTATTTAGATGCAGTAGCTCGTTAATCTTGTTGTAGAACGGCTTGTGCACTGCAAGCTCGAACATGCTAAATGCGCTGGCCATGCGCATTAGCTCTGGGCGTGGAAACAGCCGCATAAAGCGACCACCCCAGTATTCCGCGCCGGCCTTGAGCTCATAAAGAGTAAATAGGCGCAGTGTCGTGATCACACCATGCTTTTCAGCGGGGGTCATGTTTACTAGGATATCCTGAACATCCTTTTCGACTTTGATCTCATCTGGTAGCCAGAAAATCTTTAATTGCTTGTTTGTAAACTCCACAGCCTGTGGGTAGTCAACTACAAAGCTCTCAGTCTTAGTCATTAAACGCGGCGAGTCGACCATAAAATCCTCACTAATCATGGGCTCCAGAGCCCCCTAACCTTATCTACCAGACCTGGCCGGTGACGTCGTCAGACGTCAGAGGTATTGTTTGTTGTCCTTATTGATTGGTGAAAAGAAAGGCTCCAGAAAGCGACAATGGGCGGCTTTATCACCACCCATTGTTCGCAATTTCATATTAAAGGAGACTTGAGGAGAAGCCCTATTTCTTATCAATATTGGATTCGCCTACTATTTCAGTCGCCTCGTACCTGATCAGCTGGGCGCGCTGACCTGCATCCGACGCCTCCATAAACCTGCGAGAAGCCTGTCCCGCATTCTTGTAGAATCGCCATCTGCCGTCTACCCATACTATATAGAGCTGCGTTGGAGGCTGACTGAGATAGTCTTTTTTCTCTTTTCTTGCCATGTGTCAGGTTACAACTTTGTACTTCTGCAGCCACTGCTCAATAGACATCTCCTTAACATCCCTCATCATGTCGATTACGGCTTTGTAATCAGATCGATCAAACCCAGGTCGCAGATCGCTGTAGTCAACCTCTGCGATTATCTTGGCGTCTACTAGCACCTTTACGTCGGCCTTGCAAAAGCGCAGCCGGTAAGTGGGGCCACTTTGACCCTCAGCGCCGAGATCGATATCATCGTCCGTGGGAGCGACGCGTACGAATTCTGACTCTTCAAAAACATTCTCGTTGTCGTTCACAAAATTACCTTTATCCTTATCAGCTGATGCGCATGTAAACCGAATCCTCGGTCTGCAAATGATAGTCCTTGCCTGAGTCGAGCACCAAGTCCCCGCCATCCTCGGCCGCGCCCTCTACGACAAATTCCATATCAGTAGGGCAACGCACGCGATTACCAATCACCGGATTGATGTACACAAGATCACCTGGCTTTAGCTGGCAAGCAAGGTAGTCGTTGGTGTCGGCACGGAGCTTGCCAGGGCCACAGGCAACAACCCGGGCAAGGCTAAGTGATTGCTTGGCAAGTTCGTCATGCACAAGGATCTTGCCGGCTTGCTTTTGAAACATAGGCTCGAGCAGGACGCGGTCGAACAGTGGCTTAATCTTCTTTCTCTGCTTTTTTTCTACTGGCTGACTCAATGGTTGCATAATCAAGCTCCTCTTTCCTCTTTAGATTGCTCTTCTGGGTGCCGGCAATTATACCGTTAGCCACCCGCAGGCCGCTGATCGCTGCCTGTACAAAACTGCGTTGGTGTCCACTTACATCACCCATCATATAAAACCCAGACGTGGTAGTTTCGCCTGTCGGAGTAAGCGAGTACTTTCTGACATTTAGGCGCGCCTCTGGGCCAAAAACCATGGCACGGCTCGTAATCTGTGGAATCAGCTTGGATAGGTCGCGAATGGCTGTGGCAAATGCTGCGTACTCCGGAATAGGACTGAGTACAGACTCCCCGTTCAGTAGCTTTGATACTGGCTCCCTGAGCAGCTGGAAGTCACTAAGCACGTTGCTAAGCGCAACCAGGCGCTGCTGATCGGCTGCCGGAGTATTGGATCGCTGCGTACGGGAGATCGCAAAGCTCGTATAGGTTTTTTTGCCGTTGTGGCATTGCCTGGAGTTAGCAATCTTTAGATCACCGACTTCTTCGGTCTCTACATTCATCTTGCGAATAGGCATCGAAGTTTCCCATTCGCCCCAGGTCAGCTTGTGCTCAAAGTCTTTCGATAAGGCATTATCAAGATGATGGGTTGGCATTTCCAGCCGGATGCCGATATCGTACTGTTCGGCAGTAAACTCTGTAGAGAAGTTCTTCGGCAGATCCTCCCACCACTGCTGGGAAGAGCGCCCGGTAGAAAGAATTACCTTCTTGGCCTTATATGAGAAATCACCCGTCCTAATTAGGAAGTGCGCAGGAACCTGTGCTGATGCCGGCATCTTCTCGATGCCCTCGAGATCGCATTTGTGAGTGATGTTAATGTTGCGCTTTAACACCATGTGCATCCGGTCGGCGCAACGAATAAATTGTTCCTCCGAGAGAGAGCAGATCTCGCGGCCGCTCACTTTGAACCCGGCATCCGCGGCAGCTTTTAAGATCTTTTTAGTAAGCTTTGGTTTCTTGAACTTTAAAGCAGAGCCGTAATAGTGCTGCATATGGTCTGCAAACTGCTGCCACTCTGGATTCGAGAATCCCGACCCACCAACCGACGGGTCCTTGAACAAGCGTGCGCTGCTGCGGGCAGATGCGCCCAGCCAGCAGTATCCGATATTGCGGGCGTCATTAAGGCGGCGGGCTTTTTCTAGGAGTGCAACCGTGAGGTTGGTGGAGCTAGCAAGCTCTGTCGCAGCCATCACGCCTGCGGCACCGCCGCCAATGATAATTACGTCGTATATTATATCCATCACTTGGACTCCACGTGATTTACCGAGCGCCGTTTTGCAAGAGCATCTTGAAGAGCATCGATGAGGCCGGAAACCACGGCATCACTTAGTAGTGCACTACTGTCGACGATATAAGTCCCAGACTTGCCAGACAGAGTGAGCAGCACCTGCTCCTCCGCTCCCACGAACCTCGTGCTGATTTTTATCTCGCCATTACCTGTATCAAGAGTCTTTTCAAACATCGGGATCATCCTCGATTCGGCAGAGCTATATCTTGCTGCACCAGGTACCTGTAAGAGTATCACGGCACAGTAAGAGCTTACATCAAAAAAAGGAAAACCGGCATTAGTAGCCGGCTTTGCAAAAAAAAGAACCCTATTTATTGCCCTTGCTTATCCCATTTCGGGCGCATGATCTCAGGATTAAATCCATGAACCATGTAGTCTGAGATTCGCTCGGCGTATTTTAGTGTTTTTGCGCCTACATTCTTGTGCTCACCTGTGAGCGGTGCGGCGTCACCCAGCCAATTCAGGACACCCTGGACACCGGCATGATAAGCCATTACTGCAAGCTCCCACTTGAGCTCCCAGCCAAATCCCTCAAAAGCTTGTGTATTTAAGCTTTGTCCCATTCTGTCGTGAGCATGCCTGAGATAGCTGGCTGCCTTGGTCGCTACTTCTTTGATATCAGCAATATCTTTTATATTTTGCTGTTCGTGAAATGTCGGGGTCACTTGCAGCAGACCCTTGGCAGCGCCATCCTCTGCAACAGCTGTCGGGTCACCCGAGCTTTCAAGGAAAGCCATTACCGAAAGAAGTCCAGTGGGCAGGCTAGCGGATTTCTCAGCCTCGGACAGCGTACGAATCATGTCATCAAACGTCATCCCTTTGTGCTTTGCCGGTATCTCAAGGGGTGGCGGAGGTGGCTTCTTCGCCTTGTCCTCTGCCGTGATAAATAGCTTGAATTTTTCGCTCATGGTTTCCCCGTACAAATGCTAAAGAAAGATTTTCCACTCTTCGGGTATTTCTTTGATAAAGTAAAATGCATCTACCGCGTGTGACTTGGGTTGCTGCAGCATGCGCATGCCTGCTTCTTCTGGTGTATTACAGTCCTTGTAGTTATTGCAAGCCTTACAGGCCGTCACGCAATTCTTATAAGTAGATAGACCGCCCCGGCTGCGCGGCAGGACGTGGTCGATTGTAAGGTTCTTGCCAGTTAGAGAGACATAGCCGCAGTATACACAGGAATAGCTATCGCGTGCAAAGACATTACTCTTTCTATATCTGCCATTCTCGGCCCGGCGCATCCACCTATAGGGATCAGGAGTTTTGACAAGCAAACGGATTGCGGCTGGTCGCCCGTCTGGGTATTCGCAAATCACCTCTGCTTTGCCACGGAACATTACCAGATCTAAACACTTGCGTGAATTTACTGCCGAAATCGGCTGGTAAGACTGGGTAAGGAGTAAAGTCAGATCACTCATGGGGCCTCTGGCAAATTCCGCCAGCGGGATTGAGCTGGCAGCTAGTTGAGAGAGGCCCGGTTTTTAGCCAGACTAGGCCTTCGACCGGCAACTGGATTTCAAGTCGCAGCATAAGGTATCATTACTAATTTGATAGCCTCTAGGCATGAGATACCACAAGCTGCCGGAAATAGAGGCCGGATTTAAGAAAAATCTTACTGCGAATGGCCAGCGCTTCAAGGCCGTGCCAGGGGCTTTTCCATACGTATTCGGCATACAGGCGCCAAAGGCCACCCACTTCCTCGATAAGAAGCTCAAGAAAAACAAGCTTGTGCTGCATTTCACTGCGGGAGTGTTAACAGGCGACATCTTTACATTGACCCAGAATACCGTAAGCACCGCCTTTGTGCTCGCACGGGATGGGACTGCCTACCAACTATTCGATCCAGCACTTTCGGCATATCACCTTGGCATCGGACCTGGGTACAAGAACAGCGAAGCATCTTTCTCATCAATCGCAATAGAGATCTCTAACCTCGGCCCGCTTAAGCGGGTGGGCGACAAGCTCATTGATATCTATGGCAAAGAGTACTGCAGCATGGCTGACACTGCAGCTTACGACGCCGTCTCATTTCGCGGCTACGATTACTACTGCAGCTACACCGACGAGCAGTACGCAACTCTGGCGCGGCTGGTGCCGGACATCTGTGATCGATATGGCATACCGCAGACGCTGTTGCCAGAAAACCAGCGATTCCTGACTGCTCCAGCGGCAGTGCTATCACCCCGAATAGGAATAGTCTCTCATGTCAATTACAGGAGTGATAAGTTTGATCTGGCACCTAACTTCAAGTGGGGCAAGCTGATCTAGTAGCCGCTGATCATAAGATCTTCCATTCCAAATAGATCCGGGTCACATGACGCTGATCGGGGGATGCCGAGCGGAATCACCTGAATAGCGCCATCGGCGCCAGAAGTTATCTCGATATGCCACTCATCGTTCTTGATAAAGGAATTCGGCCAGAACGACTCCTTGAAATCAAATGTCACGCAAAGGTTATTAATGGCCAGGTCACGCGCAATGCCGACCATGTCCAGCGACCGGTCTGCCGGGAATATACTTACCGAGCCCGAGCGGCCGCGAGCGTTTTGCTCAATAAAGAGCTTGGCAATATGCCCTACAGCCGCGCCGTCAAAAGAGACGACGCCATCCTTCGAAATACTAATTCTTCCAATATTCATCTTCACTCCTGCTAGATGCGGCGAACCCACATATGGGTATCTATATTCCTCTTAAAGCCAGGATATGCGGCTAGAAATACCTCCTTGGCCCAGCTCATATCATAGTAGAATTTTGCCACCAGCTTGCTAAACTCGCGGGTCTGAGTGTACTCAATTGTGCCAGCTCTGTGACCATTGACCCATATAGATGCTCGACCTCCTTCGGCAACGCCGGATCCATCCAGGTGGCATGCGGCGCCGAGTAGAACTGATGCGTCAATATCCTCAGACAGCAGGGATTGGTAGTATGCCGGATGCTTTGTCTGTATCCAGTCTAATCTGATCCGCTGCTCCATTTCCCAGCCGACTCCTCGGTCTCGAAATTCCTGCAGTAAGTAGGCGATAGGCATCTGCTTCATTAACAAATTGCTTATCACAAATACGCCGTAGTTATCTAACTTCATGTATCTTCCAAATGGAGCAGGGGCCCCGATCAGTGCGATCCGGGCCCCTGGTTCTTCGCGTACGGTTACTTCACATTAGTTCGGCTGCTGCCGATGCAAAGTCACTACGCTCGCCCTTTACCAGGTTCAGGCAGCTCGCCCACTGCGTACCCATGAACGCTTCCACTAATACCGCAAGACCGTTATCAGTAGAGCTTACGCGAGGATTGTCAATCTGCTCAAGATCGCCAGTAACAACCAGCTTTGAACCTTCGCCGATGCGGGTAGCGATTGTCTTCATCTCGTGACGGGTGAGAGATTGGCCCTCGTCCAAAATTACGAATGTTTTGTTGAGTGAACGACCGCGCATAAAGGTCGGAGGTACGACTTCGATTGCACCGCTCTCAATGTATATGTCAAGATTCTTGCTTTTGCCCTTCATCAGAACATCAAGGTTGTCGTAAAGTGGCCCAGCCCAGGCGGCGAGCTTTTCTTTTAAATCACCTGGTAGGAAGCCGATATCCTTGCCAACTGGTATCGGAGGACGTATTACGAGTATCTTCTCTACCGTGCGCTTCTCGAGCATAGCATCAAGAGCCGCAGCCACTGCCAGCAGGGTTTTGCCGCTACCAGCTTTGCCTACCAGGGTAACGAGCGGAATATCCTCGCGAACAAGGGCATCAATCGCACACATCTGGTCTACGTTCTTGTGGCGTATGCCGAACAAGCCCTGCTTGCCAGTTACGACATCAAGATGCTTGCCATTAAAAAACCCGATAGCGGTCGTTGTCGTACGGATCTCAGAGCGCAACATTACATAGCTGTTCTGGACGATATCCCAGCCCGGCAGCGGCTCCATCCTCGAATTCGCATAAAACAAATTTATGATATCATCGGACACGCTTATCTCGCGAATCGCTTGATACTCTACCTTGCTGGCCAGGCCAGCGCCCCAGCCACTGGCATTGATGCCAGAAAGAGCTGCCTTGATGCGGACGTTTACGTCGTTGCTTAGGAGTACAAAGCTGACCCCCGACTCCAGAAGCTGACCACCTACTGCTACCAGGCAGTCATCGGTCGGCATATTTAGCTCTTGGTCCATGACCACATATACTGTGTTGCGGTGTTCGGTTCGAACGCCTGAGGCCAGGTCGCCTTCGGTCCGGGCACGGTCCAGCCACTTGCTCACTAGGCGGCTGGAAAGGCCGATTGTGCCGGGCTCATACTTCTTCTTATCTAGCTCACAAATAACACTGTATGTAAGGACGATCTCGATATCTGGCTGCGTAACAAATTCAGGATAAGACAACAGGACATTCGTGTCAACCAAGTATTTCAATGTATGCTCCGGTTATTCTGGTTCTGCGTAGCTAAATAGTAGGACTACTTTGCCCGGGCCGTGGGCCTTGCTTCTGACTCGGCGGGGGTCGCGCCATCGTCCAATCACCTGGCGCTCAACGGAGAAGTACACAGTGGTCTCCCCTGCTGCCAGGTCATAGAGTATATCTATCCCATGAGTAATTAAAAAATCTGACCAGGGTCGCAGCTTTACCTCGCCTTCCGGCGGGTAGAGAGCGGCGGCCGCGGCCAGATTTATGCCCATTTTAGATAAAATGCGAAAAACCCACCGTCGCTGATGATCTAGGGCTATTTTTCCTAGATCAGGCTCGCTAACGATGAGTATTTCGTTAAAGTCTTTTATCATTATATTGGGATTGCTCCCACATGAGGTGCATTACAATTATTAGAGTTAGAAGTCCGCGTCAGAATAATTGAACCCGCCTTCCTCGTCGCCGTTGCCAAAGTCTAGCTTGGCAGCGGAGCTAATTTCGTACTGGCCAAGGTCTTCTGCCACAGTGGAAAGCGGCGGTGGAGCCGGAAGTGCATCCTCAAACCTATCAAGCTCAGCCGGGGTGGATGGCGCCCCGTCATAAATACGCATGCGGTCGAAGCCTTTTGTAAATGTCAGCAGACCTTTATTCCCGTCGCGCATCTTGGTCAGGTACATCGGCATGTCTACATAGTTCTCTTCCTGATCGCGACAGCCGATTTGCATAACGATATTAGCATTTTGGCTGATCTGAGCCGAACGTGCAATGCGGGTCGTATTGTAGTTCTGATCCTTTAGAGAGTTATTCTTGCCCTGCGGACGATTGACCTGTACGCCAGTAATTACCGGTACGGAGGCAGAGCGGGCAAACTCGTGGAGACCTGCGGCAATTTGCCCTTGTGCCTGCCAGTCTGCATCCTCGCCCTTACCAGTGCTGCTGCCAGCCATAATGCCCATGTAGTCAACAATTACGAGATGTACCGGGAATTTCTCGCGTAGCTCTTGGAACTTAATCTCAATATCCTCGACCGTGGCGCCACGAGGAATATCCACTACGTAGAACTTATTCTGCTTATCGTATTCTGCGATAAAATCAATCGTGTCCATCAGCCTCTTCTCCTCCGTGGGATTCAGGCTGGACTTACGAAGGCTGCTGAATGGCAGCTCAGCAACCGAGCTTAGGATACGTCGATTCAGATAACCTGCCGTGCCGAACTTGCCGCGGTTACTGCGTGGCATTTCAAGGGTAAAATACAGCACATTCTTGCCCGTGGGCAGGATCTCGCGCCCGACCCTGTTTGTGCCAAGCCAGGCGTTGATGCCCATGTTCATCATAACGAGGCTCTTGCCAGTGCCTTCCATGCCAGCCACGATGACGAGCTCTGATGGCTGAAAGCCGTTTGTCAGGTTGTCTAGGCTCGGCAGACCGACTGTAACGCCGCGGTAGCCGTGAGGATCTTTGCGCACAGCCTCGTACTCTGCGCGCATGTTGCTCATGTCTGCGCCAAGGCTGCCTTCGTCAAACACCTCTACGCGATTAAGCGAAGCGATGTCATTCCAAGCCTTGTGATACATGTCGTTGAGTTCATCGGCCTTTGCGCCAGCGGTAAGGGCCTCCGAAATGGAATCGATATACCGTCGGGCAACTACAAGGTTGTAGCGGTCACGGAATTCTTTCATGTAAAATGGGAAGTCGGTATCGCTATTGGGCAGAGCTGCCATGCGCTTGAAAAGCCCCTCTGCAAAGCCGGCAGTCTCTACCATCTTAAGGCGCTGGCAGTGCTCTATGAATGCCTCTTGGCTGATAACAGAATTAACTGTTGGGTCAGTAAAAATCTCATAGAGCAGCCGAAAGACCTGGTCGGGGCCGGGTGCAAAGTACTCGCTGCGAATACCACGGTTAATCATATCAAGCATATACCTGCGCCCCATGAACGCATACTTGAGCATGATCCCGTCAATCTTTTCTACTTTCATAATACCTCGGAGCAGGCGGCGCCTGCCTACATTGGCTCGTAAGCACACTCATAGCACGCAGCAACGGTTTGCTGCCAGACGCAGTTCAGCTGCGCCCGCGCCCTTGCCGGAAATCAAGGCCTAGCGCGGTTACCGTCTTGCTAACAGGTGCAAGCAGGCTTAGAATCGCACGCCCGTACTGACCGTCGAACACAGGCTTGAGAGATTCGTGATTCGTGGCAAAAAGAGTTGGCAGCTTATTCTGTGCGCGCTCGCGAATTATCTTCTCAACCGCAGAGCCAAAGAATGCACGTCCCTCTTCTGAAGTCGGAATATGCCGGCTATCGAGCTCATCAAATGCGATAAAATCAGACTTGGTGCATAGCCGCAGGTATTCGTCACGGGTGGCGCGTGAACCAATATACAGCGACATGTCCGTAATTGAAGTATAGTACGCCGAGTAACCTGCTCGCAGAGCAGTCTTCAGTACGCTACACATGCCGTATGTTTTGCCTACACCATACGGGCCTGCAAAGATGAATCCCTGGCCATCGTTATAGTTCTGTTTAAGAGCCCCCACGTAAGAATATACTGTTTGCTTTATATCATCAGAGCCAACAAAGCTGCTCATGGGCAGCATCCAGTAGGCAACGGGAATGTTGGCGTCAGCCATCGCGTCGACAAACTGGTGCTGCTGCATGGACAGCTTGTGCTGATCCTTGAAGGTCAGTGCTTTATTTTTTGGAATCCTCAAGTTTTAATCCCTGTATCGGAAGATCCGGTAGTTTCGTTGTAGGGCTAACAAGTCCCACGATGTTATTAACCAGACTTGCGACTGCTGCGCTCGGGTTCTGCGTGTGTACTGGCGGCTTGCTGCGGCATTCCAGGGTTACTAGATTTCCGCTTTTTGTGATGCCAACAACATTGTGAATCTTTAAATTATCCTTGAGCTCTGCATTTGCGAAGATATCTGAGACCAGTCCTTCGCGAACATGACTCGCCGCAAAATTAGCTTCATCGGTATAGATCGAATAGCTGCCAACAGCTGATCCCGCTAGCTCCACAATAACCTGGAACTCCTTGCTGTCATCTGGCGTATCATCATATGGCTCAGGTGGCGGAGCACTGGCCAACTTCTCTTGCACTGCAGCTGCAAAAGCAGGCGCCAGGGCGGGCACAGCTACCGCAGGAGAGCTCGCAACCGGAAGCGGTGGCTGTAGCGGTGGCTCGGGTTGGCGGAGCGCTGGCTCGATCCTAGTGCGCCCTTTCGGTTCCGACTCGACCAGGTCCTGGATATATGCAACTTTCTCAATAGGGACAATGGTCGTCTTGCCGTCCAGCGTTAGAACATAGTGGTCGCCATCCTCGGTTACCGAGTCCGCCCTCAAGGTGCGCCGGCGCTGGGTGTCTAGAATAATTCGCTTCATTCTGCCTCCAAGCCCTGTACGTTAAGATCATTGTCAATCAGCTTCTTTTTGTACAGCTCCTGAATAAACCGATCCAGATCTGGATTGGAATCCAACTTTGCAGGGGCTGCACGCAACAGCTGCTGCAGATCTCCAAAATCAACCAGCTGGGTCATGCGCAGTACCGACGGAGCATTGTCCTGGATCCACTCGAGCATCTTGCTTGGCACAGGAGTAGAGCGGGTAATGATCTTCTTCTTCGCGGCCTGGTGCTTAAATAGGCCAATTACGTTTGGTGCCAGCATTACGCTCATGCTGGTTATCTTCTTCTTCCGCGACTGTGCCTTGGTAAGAAAAAACCAATCTATGTATTCGCGCACTTCCGCAGCTGAGTTTCCAAGGCTAGCAAGAAGTCGTCGGCAAAATACTGCCTCGGCACCGCGGAATAGGCCCTGTGGAGTCAGGCTCAACGTATAGTCCATACCATAGGTCGTTCGGTACTTGTCGCAGAAATAGCCGAGCACACAGGAGACGTGGTTCTTGGGATCGCTCCATGATTCGTCCTCTTTCCAGAGGAGGGAATAGCGTTCAGCCCACTTGATCCAGTCTTCGATCTTGTAATCGCACTTGTCGCATTGCAGATATGGAATATTGTCGCCTGTAAAGGCACAGACGAATGTGCCCCCACAGGTCTTGGGGGCATGAGTTCCGAAGTCTTGTTTTTTCATTTTTTACCTATCGAGGCCTGCATGTCCGGGCCGGCAGAGATCTTAAACCTAGTCTCTAGACGATACGCATCATAACGCGAAGACGAGTGCTTTTTAACAAAGTGGCACTGGTCCCAGGTCTCTACCACAAGCGCGTCTGTCTTGCCCTTGGCAGAACGAATAACTCGACCGACACGCTGCAGGGCTTTTGCCGTAGATTTGCCGCCACCTGCTAGCACGAGTGCATCAAGCGCCGGAAGATCAATGCCCTGGTCAAAAACCGAAGACGCCAGAACCAGATCCAGCTCGCCACGCTTAAAGCGCGCCTTGATCTCCTCGCGCTCATCCATTGAGAGCGCTCCAGTCACCATCTCATAGCGAACATCAGGTGGTAGCATGCTCTCTAGCGCCCTGCCATGCTTAATATCGCGGAATAGCAGCAGTGGCTTGCGACCGAGCTCTAGTAGTTTGTTCGTATTATCGATCAACATCTGGTTGCGCGCTTCATTTTCAACAATATATGTTTTTTTAACATCAGCCCATTTCTTGGGCAGCTTGTAATCCGGCGGCACATCTCTGAAAGCAATTCGTGGCTCGACGAGCCATCCCAGATCAATAAGATCTGAGGCTCGAATGTCGACAATGCTATTGCCAAAGGCTGCAGTCAGTAGAATATCCGCACCGTCGCTGCGCCATGGCGTGCCTGAGAACCCGAAGCGATTCGAGGCAGACTTGGAGTTGCGCATGATTGCCTGAATCGAGGCTGCTGCGGCAAACTGGGACTCGTCAAGGATAACGAGCCGGGCACCCTCTACCATTTCACGAATATTCCACTTTTGCTCGTCTGATGGCTTCCATTTGTCTTCGGCCACATCCTCTTCGGAATCGCCTTCGTTCTTTGTATTGTACGCGGCAGCAGCACTCCATACGCTGCACACCGTAACCTGCTTTATGCTGCAGTTGCCGCCGCCCACAAGGCCGGCCTCAATACCAAGGCATGACTCAATAGTATCCTTTACCTGGGTAAGCAGATCCAGGCTCACAACGTACACAACCGTCTGCGTATTGTACGCGCCACATAGGGCAGAAATAACAGTTGTTTTGCCAGCGCCGGTGGCCATCTTCACGGTTCCTCGGCCGGCATCAACTGCGCGCTCAATGGCTTTTTCTTGATAATCACGAAGCGGGTGCCCGCGCCAGGCCATCTTTGCGGTTACCTGTAGCGACTCGCGCATATCTTCGACCACTGGCGCGATGCCAAAGCCAGCCAGAATAGAACGAACATCTTCTACGAGACCGGCAGGAAATTGCAGGTGCCGGTTGAGCAGGCGCACGCGCCCATCCCAGTGACCCATCTTGACTGCAAAGCTGTACCTCGAATTGCTCTGGATATAACTGAGAGCCCGGCCCAGCGCATCTATGATGCCCTGGTCATCTAGGCCCGAGATCTGAGCATGACAGTTTAGGATTTTGATTGATACTTGAGGCATGACATGTTTTTACAGCCTCGTGGCAGCAGTTAATCCGCGTACATGATTAGCTCGTTGCCAACAACTTCTGCGCGAGGAAAAAGACTGCGCAGTAGATCGGCATCAGCCGGCAGTACTCCGGTTAGATAGAATACAACGCTAATCGCATGCGGCTCCTGGCGTATCTTGCCACGAGTAAGAGGCAGTGCAAATCGGGTGCACTGCATGTCAAGATCACAGAGAGCAAGCTGCCGCATATGTATGGAAAAGAACCAGACTGTGGAAAACGCTGCGAGATGGAAGTATATATTTGCCGGCAACCATCGGTCCATGTTGGCTGCTGTAATGCTGTCGCAAACGTCGGTAGCGATACGCCATAAATTAGCCAGGGCAGGATCCATATCGCGCGAATAGATCAGCCTGTTTGAATCAGCAAAGGTATCCCTAAAGCATTCAAATCCGCTTTCTGCTGGATTTTCATTGTACAAGGCCCACTTAGCAAGCTTCACTGACAAATGCTGAAATACAAATAGAAAGGCCGGCGATATGCCGGCCATTCTACAAGCACTGGTACAATCAGCGTTTGCGGTCAACTTTATTACCAAGTAGCTTACCAATAGCGCTCTGCTGCTGCTTGGCCTTGGCAATCATCTGATCGGCCTTGCTCAGGGTGCCTTTGCCAGCTCCCATTTGCATTCCAGCCGCCGTCTTTTTCTTCTTCTCGTCAATCTTAGCCAGGTGCTTGTCTGCCTCTCGCTTTAGTTCATCTACGCGTCGAGTCGGCAGACCCATTCCGCTAAAGATAAAGCTAATCTTGATGTCGTCTGAGTCATCCTCGGGCGATACGGCGTAGATGCCCTTGAATGAGCGCGAAGAGTCGAACTCATCAGAGATATACTTAAACAGATATGCAATATTTGCATAGGGGATGTTGTCGAGCACTTCTTTTTTAGCAGTTACCAGGATTCCTACCGCCTGAGCTTCCTTAAGATCGAAGTCATCTGCCGGTAGAGAGTCAGGTAGCTTGCGAATCATCGCGCTAAGTAGCGCTGCATCATCGCCCTCATACTCGTCCTTTGACACACTCATGCTGCCAAAAAGTGCACAGTTGCCGGCCTCAAGCAGCGCACGGCTGAGATCCATAGCATCCATTACCTCGAGATCCGATGGAATAGCAGTGACCGTATTGAACAGGTGCAGTGGCTCGATAGCGCTGCGGTTGCTAACTTCCCAGAACTTTGATGGCGAAAGGCTTGGGAACGAATTCTCGATTTTGGCATTATCGATGACAATAAGGCTATTGATCACGCTGCGGCGCGAGAAGTCAGCCAGGCGACCAAGGGTCTCCATGGCGTTAAACTTGCTCTGATTATCGTCAAAGCTGCCTGGAAGTGCGCATAGCACAAGCAACGGCTTGCCAAGCCCTGACAGCATCTCTACGAGAGGCACTGCACTACCGCTGCCGCTACCGCCACCGAGTGACAGGGTGAGCACAGCGACATCACAGTCGCCAAGGATAGGCGTGACGAATTCTGCCACCTGCTCGCTGTTGCTGACAATCGCTGCCTGACCAATCTCAATATCTTTGCCACTGCCTGAGATCGTATAGTCAATAAGCAGTCGGCGGGCCTCGGGAATACTTAAAGTATCAAGATCCTGCTTGGCAGTATTGATCGCGCAAGCATCATACCCAAAGCGATGGAATACCTCTGCCATACGGCCGCCTGCTTGGCCAGAGCCGACGACACCCAACTTCAAACTAATATGCTGTTTTGTTCCGATTTTCATTTCTTTCTCCTGAAGAATTGTGGCTGGTGCGGCCTGTACAACTGGGCCATTGAGATCTGCCTCTAGGGCATCGATTAGTTCTTGGTCTGCTACTGCATCTCTGATGATTTCAATAGCATTTTTCTTTACCGTGATTTCCATCTCGCCTCGCTATTAGATAAACCAGGTATTGGAGCGGTACCAAGCAGCGGTGTGCAGGACGGCTGCCTGCAGTGCCGTGTTGGCTGATTCCCGCGAATGGGCGGCTTCCCAAACCTCCATGGTTGACGTAGTCACACCACTAGCGCTACTCCATTTTGCACCAGACTCGATAAAAGACATAAGCTGATCATACAGATCCTTGATGTAGATCAGCGTTCGTATTGCATCTGGCGGGGGCGACTCCGAAAATAGGACCTGAGCAATTCCCTCGTTCCGGGGCTGACGCGGACCAAACGGCTCAGGCGTTAGGAACATGCTGCGCACACCTGACTGCTGTGGATCCTGACCTACATAGCAGCAGTTAAATCGACCTTGCAGTACCTGCGGTACTGGTGTTGTGATGATAATAATATCTGGCGACTCTACCTGTAGTCGCATATCGATGGCAGCATGATCTGCTGTGGTAATCTGCCAGTCGAAGCGACTGCGGCTGCGGCGCGGCCCCTCCATGTGTCGGTATGGAGGAGGCCCTACGAATACTCCAAAGATATCGTTCTTTGTATACTGCAACATGTAATTGCAGATGTTGCTGCCGACAAAAGTGTCGGCTCCCCAAACCGCTATTTTCATGAAAACCTACTATCTAGATACGGTCAACAAGTCCGTATCTTTGCGCTAGAAAAAAAGCACTAAGCCCATAACCGTTTACGTTATTTACAGCAGACAGTATGTTCTCCGAAGTCGCCAGGATCGTGCCCGAGCGCCCCTCTGTATCGTAGAATTCAGTTGCGCCCATAATACTAGCAAGGTGCTGGCCAGGAGCAAGCGCATCCAAGCCAATTGCCAGGTATTTAACCACGGACGGCTGAGGGCCTACCGTGCCACCCGGTAGATAGCAAAGATTAAAAGTAGAAGTGTCGATCCCCGCATCGCTGATCTGCTTAAGTGCCTGGCGATTAACCATGTACAGGGTGTTGCGAGAATCGGGAAATGAGTACACCCCTCCGATATAAGGACTGCCCTGTTGCCAAATCGTAATATCGGGCGATTCCTGCAACCCGACTGCATACGCTGGATCTTCGGCAATTATAACAGAGAAATAGCTGGTTATGTCCGGCACAGTGGATAGATTAATGCTGCGGCCAAGAATAAGAGCGCGGCTGCCAGGCAAAAACCCAGCGAGCTCGGAGGGCCCGAACCTGGCATCAGTATTAGATAGGTACTTATCCTTATTCGGCATTGATCTCTTCCATTACCTCTTCCCAAGCGGCGCCTTTGATAACTTCACTATAAGCATAGAAAACATTATCAGGCGTCACATGGAACTTGCTGGCTTTCTCCTTGAACCGGGATAAAAAACCTCCGCGAACTGCATCCTTCCAAGTTGTTTGACTTAATTCATATTCTTTGTTGGGCATGCCAGAAAATATCTCATCTATCATGAAAGAGAACATAAATGGCGTGAACGAGCCAAGTACTAAGGCATCTTCCCATGCCATTTCTTTCATAATCTCATAGACCTGATCTTCTGGGGGCGCAGGTGAATAGCGAAGCCAGGAGCGCAGCTTGCTGCTTGGCATGGTAAATGGTGAAACCCTGTAGAACTGTTGATCCTCAACCCAGGACGGGTCTGCGGAAACTGCCAGTCGTCGGACTGCTCGAGACCCCGCAACTGCGTCAATATGCCGTTGAATAAGCGGCACGCCAGCGGCATCATATCGCCAAGCCGGAGACTTATCCAGCAGCAGGATAACATTCATGGCAACCTCCAGGCCGAGGAAACAAGGCTAAGCAGTACCGAATCAACCCTATTCTGACCGATTTGGTACTGGGACTTGCGGGCCCCTTCGGCCACAAAGCCGGCAGACTCCAGGATCCCTAGAATCCCATTGCCATCAAGTGCTTCGATAGAAACCTTGTTTAGCCCAAGGCTGTTGAAGCACCAGTCAAGTGCGACATCCAGCGTCTTCCTGTCCGGAATACTGCGAGAGACATCAGGGCCGATGCAGAAAATAGCAAGCTCAGCCCGCCGTGCAGGCACTGAGTGGTTCGTGATGCCTGCGTATCCCACTAGGTAAGACTTAAGATTTTTTTCTGCAACAATAACCTGGTCTGCGGACATCTCCCCTCGCAACGCAGCCCACGAACCGGCATTACTGAGCCCGGTCCTGCCAAGTAGTAGTCCCTTGCCAGAATTGAGAATATCGATGAGCAGCGGTCCATCTGCATCCATGTGGTTGCGCAGGCTTATGCTTAACTCTTTTGCGTTGCTCATAGAATGCATCCGTATTCAGAAATCGACATAAATGTGCCACCTGCAAACGAGTGCTGGCGCATGCGCACTTCCGGCGCAAACCCCAGCTCCCTTAGAGAATCTGCCAGGGATTCATGGTCAGACATCACGACCAGGTTAATCTTGATGGCGCCCGAAGTTGCAGCCATGCGCTGCAGCATGCGTACGGCTTTCTTGATATCCTCTACGGTGCCCTTGTCAAAAGCAGCGTGAAATCTGATCGATTGGTGGGCCATATTCTGAGCGTAGTCAACTACACCGATCATAATACCATCATCCTCCTGAATGCCAAATATCGGAGTACTGTTGTCACTGGCTTTAAGAGCATCCCTGTCAATGCGCAGAGAGCCTTTCTGCGCACACAGCAGCACATGACCTCGCTTGGCCATGGATGCAATTAGATCTGGTGCTTTTTCAAATGGAACAAGAATCATCGTGCTAACTCCAGCATCTGATGCGCGGCCGCCTTCCATGTAAATCGATCTGCTGTGGCACGCATCTGGTCGCGGAGCGGATCGATCAGGGCAGAGTAACTCAGATATGCCTGGCGCATTAGGTAGCCAAATATAGCTTCATCTGGGCGGCCTACTACTCCCTTTGGCATTTCAAGGGCGCTCTTCCAGTTAAGGCTTTCAAACGGATATGCGCCATACTGTTCCTGTGGCAGAGCTGGTTCGATATTCACGGGGCACAGAATAGAGTTGTTCTTATTTAGAAACTCTAGCTGACCGCTATAATCCGGTGCAATAACAAGAGAGCCGCAGCTCATGGCCTCTAGAAAGGGCATGCCCCAACCCTCTCCTACTGTCGCAAGACAGAAAACATGCGCTGCTCGATAAAGCGCTGCAAGGCTCGGAATCCTCTTGCCCAGCACTTTTACCTGGGGCATCTTGGCACCGTACTTGGCCTTCATGGCAGCAAGGTATGGTCGCAGATCCTGCTCAAAGCCCTGGCGCGTATCGCCGGCATCAAAAAGCTTTGTTTTGATAATCAGGACAACATCATCTGCTGCAGTGAACTGCTCACAATAAATCTGCAGGAGACGATCCAGCTGCTTGCGGTAATGCGGCTCCGCTACGGCTAGAAAGACAAATGGCGACCCTGAGATGCCAAGTTTTTTAAGATCTAGTGGCTTGACGTTCTCGTTGAAGATCGCACGGTCCACTCCGGAGTGGATAATTCGAATACGATGCTCATGAGCGCCTGCGCGACGGAACACGTCCGCAACAAACTGGCTACTGGCTACCAGGTAATCCGGCACGTTAATGTTATGGCGAAAAAACGGCGGCAGGATGCTACTCTCGTAGTCGAACCTGCCGATCTTGACGCGGCTGGTGCTGAGGAATCGCTCTGGGAAATTCTTTGGGATAGTGTACGTGATGTCGATATCAAACGGCGCGCCGGCCATCTTGGTCTTCAGGCGCTGCGCTTCGGCCGTAGCACGGGACTCACTCCAGTACTGCATGCCGTCATATCCGTTTGTACTAGTAAGACTGACGTCATGACCCTCGCCCTCTGCGGCAAGCAGAAGGCGCTCCATTACTCTTGACCACGACAGATCTGCGCGACCCCAGGTAAAGCTTCGAATAAACATCAGGCTCCTTTCGGAGCCCGCGTCTACCAGAGGGCGGCAAGCTCCGTACTACTCACGACTCGTGGAGGATTCCTCCAGCCAGCTTTCTTTAGATTGATGATGACATAGATACGTGTTCTTACCTCGGGACGAATATCATTGTTTACGATATTGTACGCGCGTACGCGCAAAAGTCCAGTGTCGTGATCAACGTACGTGCCTACTGCCTCATCTGCGCTGTCGCCAACCCCATCATAATCTACATAGCCATCTACCGCAAAGCCAAGGTTCTTAGCAAACGAGCTGACCTGTACCTCGAATGTGACCTGGCCACTTGCAAGCGCCTGGGTTGTGACAAGGGTACCATCGCTAAAGCGCATGCGGTTTTTCACAAAGACATCAAAAATGTTGATTTCTTTTTCTGAGTCGCCATCTGGAAGCTCTAGCTCTACGAGGGCACGCTCGTAATCAAGGCGATGGTGGCTGCCATCTGGGTTCAGGATATTGCCAGTGAGATAGATATCGCCCGGAGCAATCAGATTATTCTGGCCACCGGTAGGCGGATTAGCAGACAGGTCTGCAGGAGTAAATGCGGTCGCTGCAGAAATCACAAACCGGCGCAGATCTGTGATCTGTACCCCGCTCTCGCGCCACACCCGTACCGGGGCAATGGAGAAGTCGACTGGAGCGGCAAATGTAGATAGCAGATCAGTGTCGATACTGTGAATGGCAAGGTTGCTGTTGCCATCTGTATCAAGGTACTCGATTCTGCCTAGCAGTGGCTCTACGACAAGACGAATTCTATTGAACTGGCCTTGCCCGTTCGGAAAGCCTGTGCCGGAATTTAGAAAATCATTCAGCGCGGCGACATCGGCCGAAGTAATCTGGGTATCTGTATTAAGGTTAGCCTTTAGAATATCAACTAGCTGAACGCTTTCGGCAGCAATATCTGCCTGTTGCGCTGCAGCAGTACGCGTACCGGTCGTTGCCAGGTTAACGCTGTAGCCAAGCAGTGCCTGTTGCGCAGCCAGATCTGAAACAGTAACTTCGCCATCAGAGTCAACGTCGCCGTAGCCGTCAACAATGAATTGCTGCGAAACAATCCGGTAGCGCAATGAAGGCTTAAGGATATTGGGAGTGATTATGCTACCAACAACGTTATAGTTGACTAGATTCGCCGCAGGATTGGGAATATCTAGGATGTTGTTTCTAAACAATCCTGGGTAGTAGGCAGTTCCGGTAATAACCGGATTTGCGCGCGGGTTGGTATCTGCTCCTGACGCAACGACAACCAGATTTGGCTTATTGCGAATTAGGTCTTCGACCTCTGACAGGCGCAAGCTTGATAGCTCCGGGGTATCAATCTCACGAGAGGCCTGCCTGTCGCCTGTAGCGGGGTGTGTTACGAAGTCGAGTAGCTGAGCGGCTGACTGCACGACCAGGTAGTTATCGACGTCTGTGGACGAATCTGCGAACGCCACACCACGTTCGGCATATTGGGTCTGGAGAGCCTTTTCATTCACAAAGGTCTTGGGGCTCTTTATGCGAGCGCCCTCGTCAACTGCAACTCCCGAAGCCGTGCGGAACGCATCGCCGCAAATCCGATACCAGGCTGTGCGATCTTTGACGTCTGTCCAAATTCCGCCCGAGAATATAGTGAAACGGCCCGCCCCCGACTGGAAGTCCTCATCCTCCCTCTTAGTATACGGGTCTATACCGGTATATACGGGTACTACCGGTATACTAACGGTACCGGTAGCTGTACTACCCGTACGACGTACGGTTAGAGCATACCAGGCATCTTCCTCAAGGGTAGAGAGGTTTGCATTGCCTATTGAAGTCTCCGAGAAAACAAAGTCTACTGGCTGATGTTCAGGACCTAGCTCTACTCCCTGTTCGGCCATGCCGGCCTGGTCAAGGCTAACCTCAGCGATATATTCGGTTCCTGGATCAAAGTCAATAAGGGTGTCAGGCAGAAAGCGAGTTGAGCATGAAAAAGTTTCGCTATTTAGCAGTCGCTTGATGCCTACTGAGATAGAGCCAGTCCATGAGGCTCCGATATCCAGTGCAAGTAGCAATTGTATCTTTTGAATATTGTTGCCGCGCATGCGGAACTTTTGGGCATAGATGATCTCGGACGAACCGCCCTGGCTAAAGAGCTTTGTCTCAGAGACCGTTGTATTTACGGCTAGATCATCAACAGAGTAGGAGAAACGCAGGGCCTCGTCCAGAATTTGCTCAAGGGTGTTGCCGCTGTTGTACAGTTTGTACTTTGAAAAAACAATATCAGGCGTACGCGACTGATTTGCAACAATCGTATCCGCCGCTGGCAGGAGGGAGCTTGCCTCGGCAACCACTACGCGACCAGCTAGGTTAAAGCTCCCGTACCCATCAATTCGTACATCGGTGTTGCCAAATACGTTCTGGAATAGGACGTTCTCTATTACCTTGAAGTGGCCGTACGTCTGGTACAGTCCATCTGCAGGACAACGGATATGCTCATAATAGATATTATCGTTAAAATCTGTGCCTAGAACAGTGCAGATGATTGGCAGGAACTCTGTGGCGCGACTATCAGAAACCCGAACAGAAACCTGGTTGCCTTCTGCACGATCCGAGCACACATAGGCCTCTGGCAGAATGCCGCGACCATCAAAAACACCTGTGCTGACCCAGGCCGACTGGGTCAGGCTGAGGGCATTTGTGTCGAATATAACGCGATCAATAGTCTGCTCTAGCTGAATGCCTGTGCCAGAAGAACCGTCAGTCGCCTCAGCCACAGCATTTAGCCAGGCATCCTGCTCTGCCCGCAGATCATTGGTCGTGACCTTCTGAAAATCGTACCAGTGGGGTCTCTTCTGTGTCATCTGTACGCCTCAGTCCTCTTGTTTGAACTTTGAAAACAGCCGCATATGGGCTGGCTTAATCCTCTGGTACAAGCCCAGTAGGGCTTCTCTGTTCCTGGATGACGATAGTATTTTATTAAATCCGTCATCTATCTCGACTCCTATTGAATACAGGGATGCCTCTGGAGTCAGTAGATTTGCTAGGAAATCGCTTTCTGACTCACTTCGATTGAAGTCAAAAAGCCCCTTTGTATAAACATCTGATATTACGGGGAATATTGCAGAGGTATTATTGTTCCACACTAGGTCATAGTCAAAAGCACCCACCCGGGCAGGCTGTCTTGATATTGAACTAAAGCGCAGGTTATCCATTCTCATTAAATATGGTTGAGCTCCGGAGAAGTCTGCACCAAGGCTTATTACACTGAACTCGTCTGTTAGATTTATGTCGTCGATCAGTGCCTGAGACCCAGAGACGCCCGTAGACGAAGTACCCCAGACATGACCACTACCCCAGACAAAACCCGGAGTTCCCCATGTGACGATATTGTTTTCAATGCCATCGACAAACATTCGCATCTGATCGATGTTATCTACATTTGACACATCCCAGGTGCACATAATGCGGTGCCAGCTGCCGCGAGACCAGTTTATTTCCCGGGAAATGACGCGAGTAACATTGCTCGCAGTTATTGCAAAATTAACGTTATTATAGCCGTCAAGGTACAGGGAGATGCGGTCTCCGGAGAAGTCAATCGGAGTGTACTCGACAACGACCTCAGTTCGCTGGGCTGGGAGCCGAATCGGCAGGCGCAAGGTTCTGCTGTCGGGACCCACGCTTTTCACACCAAGTAGATTTGTGCGCTCACGGTCCGAACGCAAGTATACGCGACTAACCGCGCGCACCTTAAACGGCAGAACAATCGTAGTAGAGGTAGTGCTCGTAATATTAAGGGTTTTTCTTGATGTGATATCCATGATGAAACGATAGTCGCCTGTATCATAATATGTATCAAGCATTGGAGATAGAAAAAACTCTATTGTTCCGGCCTTAGGAGCAACCAGCTGCCGCGCATTATCCAGTACTACCTGAGAATCTATATATAGCGCATCCTCGAATTCGGGGTTAACTGATTCGGACGTAGTCTTGAATTGCCCTAGGAATGTTGAATAGATCCCAGCTTTCTGCGCAACTCTCTCATTCAGATCAAGCAGCAGGGTTGTCTCGGGGAGCGCGATAGGCGGATATGGCGACAGGTGTAGGCCGGTATGAGACAGCCCTTCTGCAGTCTCGCCAGCTCGCACATCCGTCAGGGTTCGACTATAGAATGCAGGGTACTCAATGATCGCATCGCCACTGTTTTGGCCGTTTATATCTGCTCCGATTACCAGTTGGGCTTTTTCACGAATTCCAATGGAAATAGGAGACGGGTAGTCTATGAGGTAGTAGCCTGGATCGAGAATATAATCTAGATCGGTTCCGGCCTGCCGGAATGTGAAAACGCCATTGTCGTAGCTGTACAATGCAGCGTGATCACCGAAATTCTCTGAGATCAGGAATGATTGTGCCTCTAGTACGGAAATAGCAGCAGCCGGGTATGCCGGGTTGTCAGGAGTGCAGGCTATAGTGATGTCTGTGATGGAAGTCCAAAACTCAGTAGTAGTCTGCAAGCCAGACTCAGTAAATGAAAGGATTTCTGAGGTTGGACCGCCGTGGGTTGTGCCATTTATAGTAACAGTGTGCGGACCAGGGTCAAGGTTACTGCCATCTAGCAGGACGGTGATCCGCTTGCCCTCGGTTGCGTTAGAAGGTTGCGGTACGCCTGTAAACGTCCCTGAAATCGGGCTGGAGCCGGAAAAGCTGCCAGAGGCAAAGTCAAAAGATGTTCCAGCAAAAACTGAAGCTCGCTCGAGTATTACCTTGTATACGTCTACCGACTCCAGGTCTAGCGGCGGAGCAGTTCTGGCAATTAGCTGGTTTGGTCCGATCACAGATACCTCATCCTTAAACCAAATTTTTTACAGCCCTGCTCAACCAGGGGGCTGGACGTATGCAAACGCCTGGCACCTGGAAAGGCTTAGGCCAAGTGTGTTGACGATAATCGCATCACCAGGCGCTAGACCATCATAGATAGTGATTGCAAATTTTCCAGCAACGCGCTCGACAGCATACTGCGGGAAGTTGCCGCTTTCCCCGACTAGCTCAGTACTATTGACAAATACGGCAAAAGATGTCTCAGTATTTGTTGAAAGTATGTAGGTTTGAGGATTTACTGAGAAGCGCACACCATCTAGACTTAGTGTTAGTGCAGTGTTCAGCACCAGTTCATTGGTAGATACAGATACTACCGTATATGGACTACCTAGGCCGTCATTTGTTTCTTCTAGAATAACTACTTCATCACCTGGGGCAATTCCCGCGGCAACAAAGTCAGCAGACTCAGATGATAGTGTTGCGGAGCCGGCAAGGGTAATTCCGTCTTCGAAAACTGCAGTTGTCTTGGTAGGAACCGCGAGGGTTTCTGCAGCAACGGATCGAAATACGCTACCAGGAATGAATGGATGTCCATATCGCTGAAGATTTGGCACTTCTGCGCCATCTATGAACAGGTGCATTTCGTCCTGACCTTCTGGGCTGTCGAGGCGCCATGAGGCTCCGACGCTATGCAGGTCGCCAGCATCCCAGCTCCTTATATCCGAGCTTAGCTGCCAGTTGCGACGGCCCGTGCCGTCCACAACTCGGAAAACTAGGAATCCGCTTTCGTCCCGGAACAGCGATAGTCTGGAGTTATCTGCCGCGCCAGTATCAAATACATAATTCGGCCGACTAGCAACGAACGCAAGTGAGTCGCTATAAATTGACTGCGCCACTGGACCGGTTTCATCAACATAGCCATCAGCCAGGAATGGACCGGCTGCATCATTTGCATCGATCTGCAGATTTATCTGCAGCTGCGATAGCGTCGTGGTTCTGATATCGGTAATTTCAAGATCCAGAGCGCTATTGACGTAGCCATCAGCCACAGATGAGAAAATTCCATCTGTTGATATAGTGCCCACAAGGCTCGAACCTGCCACACCTACAAAAGTGGTCTGCCACTGTTGCAAATCGGCGTCATACCATATAAACAAGCCAGTGTTTATGCCAAACTGGCGAGGACGTCCGCTTAGACCGGTATTGTCTTCAAGGGACAGGGTAAAGGGAACAGCAGCAGGGTTGTTGCCAGCAGCTCCCAGCCAGATCTCGTCAGCAGGCAGATTTACGTCGACTGTTACACTGGCATTGTTATTCTGACCGCTCCAGTTAGGACGGATTTTGCAGAAAAAAGAGCCGTTGCGATAGCTTACTATCTTCTCTGATGGCAACTGTATGTGCGCAGATGAGGTATCGAGGCCCGAGCCCCACCGGCCTGGCCCATAGACAGGGCTGCCTACTACGAGCGGTTCTGCTGGATAAAGATTATCACGACCAAGGGTCCACTCGTTGAATGTGAGCTCTTGTATGTCTGGCTTAATCAAGGTTGGGATCTCGGCCATTGCGCGCATAGACGCCAGCGTTGGTCCTCCCGCGAAGACCTGCATCGTTGCACGAGTAAGATCACGTATTGTTTCGCGGGAGATCTCTAGATCTGCATTTAGCAGCTCTGGGAGACCCATCATGACGGCAAAATTCTCACCTAGTTCTCGACGTAGTGCGCCATACCTAAAGGTGCAGTAGTAATCCGTGCCAACAAGAGGCGGCCGCAGCCAACGGATCTGGTTGTCGCCCCACTCATAATCAATCCGGAGCCGGTCAACCAGATACTCGTAATCCAGGAACAACGACCCGAAACTATAATCAACTGCAAGTGCAGTACCAACCGGAATTGATTGCGCAGCTGCATTGTTGAACGTCAGCACATTACCCGAAATACTGTCAACAGCCCGATCCCAGTAATTGGTCAGTCCGGCAGCTGGCAGATTTTGCAAATCGTTTACCAGATATACTGCGCGCACATCGCGAGCCTCGTATGTAGTCATTGTGCGGTAGCCGTCGGTTGGATCGGTATCTAGCAAGACCCACGGAACATCAGCTTCCTGCGAATTAAACGGGATATCGACCTGGACAATCGTTGGGGACAGTACTTGGATGATCTGGCGATCAGAGTCGCCCACAAGCCGAAGAATGTGATTACCATCATTCATGTCGGCAGAGAATATAGCATCGGGAGCCCGGAAGATGTCGGTTCCGAATTCCCAGCTGCCGAGACGTCCCCATTGCTTGGCGCCGAAAAGAATGATATTGTCAGAATTGCCATTAAAGAAGCGCTCGGTTGTTGACAGCAGTGTGCGGGGAAATACCGTGTCATTGCTGAAGCGCCTGTGATCAATGACCCGAATCGGCTCAGTACTCGGAGTAGCCGCATATCGCAGAATATCTACTGAAGTTATCTGGGTATTGGCAGTTAGTATTTCGCCACAGATGTAGTTTGCGGCACCAATAAAGAAATCAGCAGTAGTGATGCCGCGGAAGTAGAGCGTACCAGTTGAGTAATTAAGCGTATAATCGCCTGGAATGACTAGCTTGTCGAGGTTTGTGTCCAGATCCTGAAGGACCTCGTCATAATAGAACTCGCGAAGCAGATATGATGAATCTGGAGAGAATGAGCTGTTCGTGGCAGAGCCTACCAGCGGCTCAGAGGCCGCCATCACAGGAGAGAACTGCAAGTTCACAGAATAGATCGCGTCGCTGCCTACGGTCTTGACAACGGTGGCAATAAACAGATCCTCTCGCAGGATAGTGCGAAAATTTGCTCCTTCTGAAAAGACTTCCTGCCGGCGTGGCAGCTGAGAACCGGAGATCTGAATCTGATGCCGATTGAAATAGCTGGCAGAATATAGCTCGCCAGTAGTTTCATTAAATACACGAAAAACATCGGTGATCGGCGAGTAGTTTGTCGTGATGCGGTTATTGCCCACAATCCGGTTTTCTACATACTCGCCAAGGGACTCATTATGCACATCTGCAGCGTAATCCACACCCGGAATAAGCACGCTCTCGTAGCGGAATTCTACAGTGACCTCTTCTCCTGCCAGTGCTCGCGCAGCGGTAGCGACAATTTCTGAAGTTTCTACGTCCAGTACGAAGTCCACTCCTGCGGAATAGATCTGCTTGCACTGGTAAGTCGCCACAGGTGGCTGGGAGCCTGTGCCAATGCCACTAATATCGGCTCCGTAGACCAGAACTTGGCCAGTGGAGTAATCCACGGAGAACTCACCGGGTTCTGCTGGAGGTGAAAGGCGATCAAATGGCACTTCTCGAACAAATGCCGGATGCGTCTGGGAGTAAGGGCCGCCGGGGAAGCTGGGCGACGGATCTAGAAACGCAACTCCATCCGATAAAAGCGGACTTCCGTCGGAATCCGTAATAGGAAAATTAGACAGTGAGAAGACATTTGATGCAGCAGGAGTGCGCTCGCGCACAGCGTCACGTATTTTGAAGATTTCAATAGAGCCATCTATTGGCTTACGTGAGATGTCATCATGAGCATATACTACAATCCACTCATCCAGTGGCGTTGGAGCTGGTATCGATAGTGAAGACACCGCTGCGGGATCCAGTAGGATCTGCCTGTCAGCAAGAGAGAAATTTGTATAGGCGAAAGAGGTATCATATCGATTGCTACGCAAACCTACTGGAAAGCTGGTGATGTCGTAGGGGTAATCATTGCCGCCCTGGCGCAGGGTTACTGCCAGCACCTGGGTTACAGGCCCATTGGCCACTTTTAGACTAAGGCCAGAAAAGCTGTTTTCCAGCTGCTCTGCATTTGAGACCGTTTCTGTCACAATGATCTGGCGCAGCGAGTACGGGGTAACTGGAAATGAGTCCAGAACCGGATTGGCGAACTGCGGCGTGCTGGAAAATTGCTCGGAGTTTGAGCCGGCAAAATTGAACCGCGATATCACGGTTGCTGCATCCGTTGGTCGTAGGGAAACTCGATCAACCTGGAACGCAGACTCCTGAGGCAGGCGGTCGGCATACGACTCGCCGCGCACCATCAGGGCATCTTTCACAATTTCTTGCAAGTAAATAGAATTTGACTTCTGGCGAATCGAGGCCCTCGCACCGGATAGGTGCTCGGCCAGGTTAGTTAGGTGCTTGTGGAGGAGGTTGTCCTCGGCGCCATCGTACACGGACGTAAGTACGTCCAGCATTGTCTCGCGCAGGGCGCTGGGAGCTTCAATGCCAACAAAGACAAACTTGTTGTCTACGCCATCAATCTGCAGGGGCTCGCCGCTCTCAGATTCAAAGCGTTGGAAGTCGGTATCCTGCAGTATCAGGGTATAGCTGACGAGCGGAGTAGAAAGGCTGTGCGTAAGAGTTACGACCTTGCCCTGCACTTCTACAGATTGGATAGCAAGAGCCGGCTCGTTGCTGAAATTACTCAGAATTGAGAAATTATCAACAGTGAGCCCGATGCTCGGGAAGTCGCTGAAGCCGATCTGAATTGAATCTGGTCCGCGTACAGAAGTTGCTATTGCCCGAAACATAGATCACCTGCTGACGATATTTACTACAACCGACTTAGGAGTAAAGAATTTATCGTCTTTTCCGACAATGCTCTTCTTGATACCCGCCGCATCCTCTGAGTTAAACTGTACAAGGATGACGCGGTCAACGCCAGATACGCTGTACACGGCATTGATTATGTCGCTGGCGTCAATCGTGGCCCCGCCAACCTGGCTGGTGATAAAGTCAGAGATGCGCTGCTGAATACTGCTCTGTAGCACAGACGTAGAGCCAGTAAACGTTGGCAGTGGCGTTACCTCGGCCTCCACCCAGAGAGACACCGAATCCTTCTTGCGAACCAGGATATCTCCACCAATAGGTCGCACAGGCTCGATAGCAAGAGTCAGATCCGCCATCAGCCGATCATAATTGTACGAGACAGTTATGCGCTCGCCCTCCTTGGGAGCAGTGTAGGAGTAGTTGGCAAAATACTGCGAATTTGTCGTTGGCTGAGTAAATGCAGATATCGCAATGCTGCCGGTTAGCAGATTTGACAGGTTGCGGAAACCGGAGTCGACCCGAACCTCATCTACGAACAGGTACTTTTCAGAAGTGAACTGGTCGCCTGCGGAAGATACCGTAATGCGCTCAGTGGCAGGATACGTGATATAGAAAGTAATCGCAAGGCCTGTGCCGCTGATAGGTGCTGCATCAGCATTTGCCGTTGTGCTAGAAAGAGCAAATGAAGTTGTGTTAAGAGCGGTGTTTTCAATAGCGCCACGATCCCAGGTGGAGTTGGCAACTTCATAATTCTGGAGATCGTAGGCAAACCTTGTCCCGCGCGATACACCATTCACAATATTAACACTAGCGACACTGGCAACGCGGGCTAGCTGTACGCCAGCGGGCAACGACCCGAGTTCCTGCCTGATTCGCTCAGATAGGTCAATCTGCAGCCCCTCGTTGGTGCTGCTGAAGACGGTATCTATGCGGCGCCATGCAAGACCGCTTAGTAGGATACGGCCAGAAGATGCTGTGTTGGATAGAGTTAGCCGCAGGTAGGTCGGAGCAATCCGCAGCGGGTCTGTGCGAACGCCAGAGCTCCATACGAACGCTGTGGGCTGAGTACCGGTAAGTGAGCCACCAACTGACCACTCATTCTCTACGCCAAAAGCGGGCAGCACGGACAGGGAGGTTGTTGGCAGCAGCTCTAGGTGGCTTGAGATGTAGTCGACAAGAAGTGGCGTGAGGGGATCGATGCTTGAGGCAAGAACAATCTTGTTGCCAGAGAAGCTGCCCGTATCGATATCCTCGGGGCTGAAAATATCGACATTGTTGTATCGCACAGTTGCCGGCTCGCCCTCAAGAAGCAGCGAGTCAGATGGCAGAGTAAGGGAGCTGCCGCTCACGCTGCCGTCTCCTACTGCAGTGGCAAAAACTTCGCGCCCATCGGCATCTTTGACCGACAGCAAACTTGTGATATCATCTGACAGAACAAGCTTGCCACCGGAGCGTAGCACTGTCTCTTCGGTGTACGTGTATACGTTAATCACCTTGCTAATTGGCTGAGCCGTCAGCAGGTGGTAGCCATCGACAAGAGAATACAGAGACTCGGTAGCTTCCAGCTCTACGCGATTGGCATAACCCCAGTCAATGCTATCGTTGGCAGTTCGAATGCGGTTGCTATCTACGATATTATCATAGTCCGTGTAGCCGTCATACTGCAGCGACCAGGCATAGCTAGCTTCTACAATATCAGTGCTGCGCGGCAGGGTTGCCCCCGAGATCTGAATGCGACCGGTTGTATTCAGGGCTCCAGGCTCGCCATCAGGATTCTGAGAAACAATCCGGTAACGCTCGCCGGTAGTAGTATTTGTGATTCGATCTACAGAAAACACTGGCGTGTGCCGAACAGTTATGAACTGACGGTTGACTGTGTCAATTGTAGCAACTTCGCGCACAACTGGGATGTTTTGGGCAACCGAGCTGATGCTGCGGACATCGGTAAAATCAAGCGGATCCTGGCTATTCAGTTGTGGCTTGGAAATCTGCTCGTTTGGTAGGTCGATCTGACTCGATATGAAGCTAATGCGATCAAAACTAAACGCGCTGCCACGGAAACTGCCGTCGTCCTTTACCAACTTGAAGTTGCCGCGCTCTACGCCGTTCACGTCAGTGAAAGCGGGCACAAAATTAGGGCCAGAGGCTGTGCCAGAGAGAGATACGACGGAATCTACTGGTTGAAATGGAAATACGCCGGTATCAAGAGCTTCCTTGCGGCGTTGAGCCATGTCTAGCTCGGCAGAAGATCCTCGCTGGCCCAGTACAACATCGTTCACAGGAGAAGTGGGATCCTGGGTGCCAGAACGGTCATTGTATATGAAAGATTCTGAATTCCTTTGGATGTCAGAGCCTTGTACCATGATGTCGGCCTTGCCACCTGTGCCGCTGCTTATAATCGTTGCATTGCCAAGCTCGTCTTCTACGGTTATCGTACCGTCGCGTGTCATGAGTGGATTACCCGGGCCAATTAGGGCGCTGGAAATCACTCGCTGATCTGCATTTACGATGCTTAGGTAAGCTGATTCAGTCCCGGTATTTGCACCACGGAAGACAGCAAGAATTCGCGCTCGAAAAGCGTCATCTGACTCGATGTTGCTGCCATTCGAGAACGATGTTACGTTGGTTATATTTGAGATGCCCGGGATGTTGTGACCAATAAGTTGGAACCGCCCGATTCTGCCGGCTACACCGGGGGCAACTGCCTGTACAGAGACCTCTACTGCAAATTGATCAAGTATGCCGGCTAGCTGCAGATCGCTAGATAGTCGTACTGCGTTGGAGCGGTACAGGTTTGGTCGCGCAGCATCAATAAGGGTGTCGCTAACGGTACGAAAACGCTGGCCATTTCGCGAAACAAACAGGCTATTGGCGGGGATCGAGATATTCGAATCCAGGGTGTTCGTTGTCAGTACTGCGACGCCACGGGAGGTTGTACCAGTATTCCGAGAAAGGCCATAATTTCGTGCAATCTTATCCAGGTCTGTGCCACCGGCCGCAATGATTGCTTGGAAACCGGCAGAACTGCGCAGCTCGTCATATAGCTGTGCGATCATGGTAGCGGGCAGATCTACCATTGTATCTCGGATAACACTGCCGGGATTAAGATTTGCATCGGGCTGCGCCAAGCGCAAGAAGTCAAGCATCGAAAGGATAACTTCTTCTAATGTCCTAATACGCGCCACGATTCACCTTTAAATACTGAGAGATAGCTCTTCTTGCAATATTTTGCCTGACCTAGTCTTAATCGTTATTACAATGATAACTGCCCGGGGATCTGAAGAAGGTAACACTTGTACTGCTTCTAGGCTCAGTATTGCCTCACTGGGAGTCAGTACCTGGCCGGCCCTCGCCTGCTGCTCCTGCAGTGACTTTAGGTTTTCTACGGAAGAGCTTATGCTCCTGATTATTTCCGCCTTTAGCAGATCCTGACGAAGCCCGGACCCAACAACCTTGTCCGGTATAGTAGATCCATACCACTTATGGGCTAAATTAGTACCAACCGCAGTCGCAATAATCTTTATCACGTCTTGCGACAGCTTATCCTGGTTACGAGCTAGTTCAAAGTCGCCATTCGGGCCTAGCTGGAAGCTGCCATTGACAAGTTTTAGGTCAAAGCTCATTTTTTATCCTTTTTTGCCTCGAATACGGCGGTCGCAAAATCGAGAACTTCGGCTACGCGGCCTTCTAGCCTTTCTCGAGCCACTGCGACGGGCGTAAAACCCAAGAATTGCAAGGCATTCAGATCAGCAAAGGGATTTCCAGCATCTAGAGCTTGCGTACTAAGTCCCGGTATACGGAAAAGACGTGCGCGAGCGTCCTTGTTTAACAAACCAATGAGATCACTCACTGGAGATATATAAAGTGCTATTATTATCGCTAGGAAATCAAAGATAGAAAATCCGAGAGTTTCCCCTGTGTAGACGTCCATCAGTTCGCGAAACTGCTCCAGCCCGGCACGCTGGCGATCTCTTTCCTGGAGTTTGGCGGCAAGCTTTGCCCGGAGGTCCTCTCGGTCCACAGTACAGATTTGCAGTATAATGTCTTCGAATGTATCAGATCGGGCATTTTCTGAATCTACTAGATCTGCAATTCTGGTTACTGTGTCCGACACAGAAGCAGATGCGGAGCTCCCCAGGGTGAAAAATACCGATAGCTTGGCAATCTCTGTCTCAAGCTCAGCTATTTCTTTATCAAGGGTCGGAGCCTTTATTTTTTCGGCGATCCCCGCGCCCTCGGCACCAGCCTCTTTAAGCAGTCGAATCTGGTCATCGTAGGTTATATCATAGCTGCCCTGCTTTATATCTGGACTGCGCCCGTTCAGGACTGGGACGTAAGAAACTCTCTCGAGGGCTCGCAAAACGGACTCTCGAACCTCAGAATACGTACTTGCGACCTCGGAGATGAAGCTGTATAGCTTCTGGATTAAGCGCAAGGAGAGCAGGCTCTGTCCCGAGCTGCGCTGCAGCTCATTTCTAAGCTGGTCTACGCTTGCCGACGTGGCTGCGCCAGAAGTCTGAGCGCCTGCAGCAGAGGAAGCGGTCTTCACAATAGAATCAATAAGTTGCGAAGCGGCTTCCTCGTCATATAGCTTGGCAAGCTTTGAAAGTATTACGTACTCGATTAGCGGGCGCTGCAGGCGAATGTCTGCAACGAAGCTCTGATTGTCATAGAAAAGCGGTGCAGTGGCCCTCTCACGAGGATATACTGTGACATCACCACAAGCAATCATGGGAAATAGCTTCTGACGCGAAGAGGGCTGAGTCGAGCTGCCACCCTCTTTTGGTGCCCCAATGTTTGGCAGTACTCTGTTTACCATTAGTTTGGTGCCCCTGAGAACATTACTAGGGCTCGCAGGAGGCGGCACGGCAAGTGGCCGGTTCTGCGCCAGAGTCGTCTCACGAGTCTCGAGCCCCACTAGGTCGGCTTCATCCAGCCCCAACTCAGACAGAGTAAAGTAGTTTATTGTGTCATCCTGGCTCTTCTGAGCAAGATTGAACTCTGTCAATGCAGAGTCTCTTCGCACAGCAGGAAGTCCTATTGCGCGATACAAGGCATTGAGAGCTGATTCGCCAGTCACAGAGCCTAGGTCCTCGTCCGAGCGGGCGGGTATTTGACCAGGCTTCAGCGGATCGTCCGATCTCATGGACAGGACTATCTTCACTACGTTCGTATACAGTGCGCTGATATCCGCCTTCGCATTTACAAATGTCGAAGAGTCTATGGTGCTCTGCTTGTTTACCGGGTCGCTTGACATCAACGCCTCCTGCCACCCGCAGACGGCAGATACTGCCTATCCTGCCTACGCGGCCTAAGACTGCCGTCGACAAAGCGGACTTGCAGCACCTTGGGTGGGAAACCACGAGATGGCCCGTCCTGCTCGGCAGTCGCACAGACATCATTAGTTACAAAATAGGCTCTCAGATCTGCGGTGCCGGCGGTTTTTGCGCTTAGCTCAGCGGAATAAATGCCAGTAGCAGGGTCAAATACTGTTTCTGACAGCTCGCCATGAGTAGTAGTGAAGAGGCACTGCACGCTGATATTGGATGGCAAGCCAACAAGCGAGGGCTGCCCGCCATCTGGCCCGATGCTACGTGGCTGGAATGAAACCGTTGCCTTTGATGACCCAGAGATATCAACTGTTTGATTTGACACAGAGAACGTGCTATTTACTGGATCTACTGAAACGCACAGGGCGCGTTCGAGGATGTCCTTCCAAACATCAATCTCGGCCTGCACCTTTGGCACGAAAGTGGTCAGCGGATCCACTCGTGGGTTAATGAGCAAGTCGCGAATGGACGCCCTGAGATCATCAGCAAATCCTGATATGTCCGGGATAGGGGTTCCCAGCGCATCAGTTATATTTACGGTGTACGAAGCGTTTCCCAGGCGGTCCCCAAACTCACGTCGCGAAGCGGCGACGCTAGATAGACAGCCTGTAGTGAAAGCACTGACGAGTTCTTGGCATACTTCTTCGCGCGGTATAAGGAAGTAATTGCAGGCATCTCCGCTACTTACTGGCGGCAGTGTGCACAGCTCGCGATTAGCCAGTGTTGCAATTACTGTTCGCGTACCTCCCGGTAGTCCTCCAAGTCGAACAGATTGCAGGGGGAACTGGCGCATTACACTTGTGGTGCCTGCAGCAAATGTTTCTGCAGCCTGCGAAGTAAGGCCTTCGAATGGCCGGTCGTCAACGATAGCAATCACGGTGCTGCTTACAATGCGGCTAATCTTGAATTCTCCATCGAACCTGCCATCAGCCGGCGAGCGCATGATCAACAACGAATTTCCCGTAGAAAGCCTGTGTGGAGCGGAGAATGTAATTTCTACAGTTTTTGTACTGGGTATCTGCCGGATAGACTGCGGGCTAAGGTCAATGTCCAGCGCAGCAGTAAACCCGCGAGGAGAAAACTTCTGCAAATCAAACAGCACTGAGCCGAGGGGCTCGTCGGCACTTGGCATTGGAGCTGGAGATAGCAGAAGCTCTTCTATCGAGCGATACATCGGTATTTCTGACCCGACAGTCACTAGCTCGTCAGCCCCGAAAAGATTTGCTGAAAAGAGTGCAGTACTAAAAGTTACGTCAAAAGTATCGCTTCCAGAATTCGGAGGGGTTATAATCAATCTGCCGGCTGGAGAATTGCGCACGATCTGTGGGCAGTCGTCGCAACAATCCGCGTCTTCTGACCCTCCTGCGGGGATTCCGCAAATATTTGCAATTCCGCCGCCCGCAAAAGAAGAGATCAGATTAAGTATCGCCTGAATAGGGCTTAGGATTGCAAGGTCATTCAGGATGTCCTGGACTATTGCGCATATCTTCTGGAAAGCAGCATTCTGGGCAGAGGGCAGCTCCACTGCTTCTGCGATAAGCGATACGTTCTCGCCGATCTCAAGTAGTTTCGGTAGGACTACGAGAATTATGCCGCCAAGGATAAGGATGATAGTTTTTGCGACCTGAATTATAATCAGCAGTGCAGCCGCAGCAGGAAACAAGGAGGCAAGCTTGAATAGCGCCGCAAAAAGTGGTATCATTGCTTGCGCAATTTTGATTGGATCCGGTATTGCGCAGAGAACATTGATGATCGCAATTATAATATCGATAACTAGCTTCACAGGTCCAAGCACCATCATGATGGTGCTTATAGCCGTCATCATCGGCTGAAGAAAAGCCAGAATGTCGGTGGCCTCTGGGTGCGCGTCCATCGACTTTTCAGTGCCGCCAGGGAGATTGTTGATTTTGTATATTTCGTTAGAGGTAATAATGCCATCTATCTGTGGCTTTGACGGATCAAAAGGCACACCTGATCCGGGCAGCAGCGCAGAAAGCGACTCCAGTACCAGAGCAGCTGCATCGGTTACTGGCAACGGGGATTCGTCGCCAGTAAAACAACCTGCTGCATTTGGATCGTCTGCCATCAGATCTTCTTCCCGTCTCTCTCGACTACGCGCTTGCGCTGTACAATCTTGCCATCTGCGCTATACTTGCCGAAAAGACCCATTCGCTCGCCATTGATCAGTACAGTGTCGCCAGCATTTATAATTACATTCTTAGCTGCCTCGAAAACGATATTCTTCTCAGGAGCACTTCTGATGTATATGTTTCCATTGATCACTTCTATTGAAGCAGGACCGGTATCAGAGTGCACAAAAATCTTTAGATTTGAGGCTTGAGTCTTGCTTTCATCAGAAGCCTTGCTACTGGCACCAAGAACAAGAGTTGCATTGCCATCCCCTGCGAGCATTACTGAGTTATTCAGCTTATCTTTGCCAAGCCTTCCGATTAGAGATCCGGCGGTGTCCAGGACTATTGATTTACCATCAGCTTGATCAAGGCCGACAGATAGCTCTAGGCTGCCGTCTGCATTTATATTAAGGCTGCGACCGCCAGCATTGGCGCCTGAGCCAGTATTTGACAGCGAGGTTGCTGAAAGAACGTCGCTTCCAAAGATATCGCGGTAGTTCACCCGAGGCGAACGCGCAGCATAACCATCTATATACCACTTGCTAGATACACCTATCGTAGTAGGCAGAGTTAAAATGTCGCTAAACCCAGGATCGTGATACGGCATTGCCCAGCGAAAGTCGCGCTGCCCAGAAGTACCCCTGCGAATATTGAGAGATTCTGGGGCATAGCTTCCCTCAATCGGAAGCCCACTCTCTCTAGATACAGAAGAGTAGTTCAAATGGAGGATATCCCTCTTCGGACCGATTTCTTTCTCCTGGTTCTTATCGTTAGCCGTGGAGCCACTGTTCCTAACTGTATAGTCAGTAGGACTGACGTCGTCGCTAGTCTCTACCAAGTACGATGATGAGATATACCTGGCATGAACAGGTATGTTTCCAGTGGGAGAAGATGCAGGGATATTTATCTTAGTCTGACCTTCGCCATCTACGTCAACACTCCAGCGGGAGTGATCAGATATCGTCTCAGGGCTGCCGGTGAATGGCCCGACAATACTATCCTTGCCTACAGACTCCGACTCTTTTCGAGAATTAAGCTCTACATGTAATTTCAGGCTGCGCCGCAGAGTACGGTACTGCGCCTCTATGCGTTTCTTCTCATCATCCGACTGAAATTGTTGAGCCGGTATGACATTTCGGTTCAGATCCAGTATGTTGCCGTATACATCTACGGCGGTGCCGACCAGGGTTTCCGACAGCAAGTTATACTGGAGTGGACCGAGGCCAAATGCATCAGTCCTGCTGCCTTGGCGCTCTGTTTTTATATCGGAAAATGACGCAGACAGCTGGGTTCCTTCGTACAGATCCTTTTCTTTGGCCGGGTTGGTAACTGCAAAATCACGAGAAAACTCGTAAACAACGCTGCGCTGCTCAACAAACGGAGGATTCCTGCGCCCGCTGCCCTGCTCAGTGAGCTTGACAATCCCAAGAGAAGGGTCGCGCCCAATCTGACTTAAAAAAACATCAAATCCTGGGTCCGCCAATCTGTCATCTGAGCGCAGTGACAGCTGCGGCACCGGCTCACGCCGGACAACGCCGCTTACACTGTAGCCAGACGCATAACTGGTATATGCACCATCGGCGTACGCACCTATTGTATCAGACGGGCTAAGTGATATATTAGAAGTCTTACCGAAGCGGTGTAGGATCTCGCCATCCAGGGCGTACTTCGAGTACGTGGTCGCCCCGCCCTTTATCACCACCTCGCCTGGTAGTGCCTCGGGACGAGGAAAATAAGATGTAGAGATCGAATCAGAAAATGAGGGGCCTCGTGTGCTACTGTCTAGAATCTGATCATTTAGATAGCACACTACGTGCATACGATTCATTAAACCGCGTCCAACAAGAACAAGAGATCCGTCCGGCGGATCTACGAAAATGCCAGTTCCAGAGACGGCCATGGGCTGCGGACTATCGATCTCGACCTGGGCCTCGCCTGGCGCACGATCTAGAAACTCCACAAAGCATGTAGATACGCCATTGTTAGAGCGGGGGCGACGAATGCGGCCCGGTCGCAATGCAGTGATTATAGTGCCCAGTGATGATGCCACGCCGACCTCGGTTTATTTAACTTTTTTCCGTATCACAAGAACTACGTCATAGGCATTTACAGGCAAGTCCACAGTTCGTGAGCCGGTCGACGGAACAGAGCCGCCAGAAGCTTGACTGCCCGTTGCATCAAGCAGCTGACCGGTTGCAGCCCCAACGATTCCAAAGCCGAGCGATGATGCCGTCCTCTCTGCACTAGATTTGGTGCTCGGAGGCCCTGCGGGTATGCTTACAGGTGAGGCAGACACCCAGGCCTCTTCCGAGGGAAATGGCAGTTTGTCGCGGTTTTCATCAGTCGGATCCTTTGATATGTCAATCAGGAGAGGAGGGCGAATTTCTGAATTTGAGACAGCCGGTGAGGAAGGCTGTGTTGCTGGCACCGGCAGAGGGGCGGCAGACGGATCTGTTGGCGCAGTCCCACCAGGATTGCCACCATCCAGAAGCCTGCCGATCTCCGTAGACGCTATCCGCGCAAAAAAATCTGCCGATGCTTTAAGACCGCCCTGCTCTGCGATCTGAGACTGAGAGGCGGTTTTTGTGTCTACGTAATATCCACGAACTTCTATATAACTTTCAGTATCTGGCGCCATGACCGTGCGAGCACGAGCACGAAGAACAACATTCTGCAGAGCGCGCTCATTACTCTTAAGGAAAGCGGTTGCGACACCGGATGCGCCTCCGGCGGAAGACCCCGTGCCTGTAGCCAAGAATTGCTGCCGCAGAACAGGATTAGCGTGCAGAGTGCCGAGATTAATTACGCTTGCACCCGTAGAAGTGCGGCGCGAGCGATTGTCTACTGACGTCTCGCTTCTATAGCTCTTTGCGATTGCACTAGCTCCCGTGGGAATGGCGCCAGCGATGTCGATTGGAGTCGGGATTATATCACCAACAGCTCGACCGTACTCTAGATCGAGACTTGTGGTAAAAGTACCGTTATTAAGGCTGATTTCGTGCGATATGCCGGTGACGTAGAAAATCATGCCGCGATAACTTACGTAGACATTGTCACCTAGCTGATAATGCTCGTTACCCATCAGCGTAACGCGCCCCGCATGAATTTTTCTGCGCTGAGTAGTGAGCAGCAAGGCTGCATATGGCGCACACTGCAGCTCGGCCGAAGTCATATCCGGTCGATATTTTGTCTGGTCGGCACGAAATCCGTACTGGCGCCATGAATCAAAATCAGTTGCAACTGCAGTCAGCGACGGCGTGGAGCCAATAGACCCAGGAGAGGCTATGAAGTCGACCGAGCCCTGTACGCGCTGCTGAGTAAATAAGGGTGGATTGTGAGAGAAGCCAGAGCTGATTATTACGCCGTCTTCAATAATAAAGCGCTTGCCACTGCGCGGGCCATCTAAGTTCGCGAGATCATTTTCTATAAATCTATCTAGCCCACGCGGCAGTCCGAGGTTGCCCGTAAAAAGCTGTCTAAGCGAGAGCGCGCTGGAGCTGAGATCAGTTCCGAAGAAGTTCAGAGCATTCTCGAATTCTCCAAGGCCAGTATTATCACTGCTGCGCCCGATTACATCTGAAATCGACCTTAGAATACCTCTGCGGATGTTGAGATAGCCAGAGATCTTATCAAGAGCTGCGTTAGCTGCAAATCTGGAATCAGCATCGCGCAGCTTTGCAAGACGATCATCAGCCTCCTTCCTGGCGGCAGCAGTAGCAGAATCACTGGCAAAGTTCTCGCCATTGAGCTGCTTCTTTGTGAGAATCACACTGACGAGTTTGTCTTTAGTGCTCGCACCTGGTTCAGAGCCGGCGCTCGCACTACCTACGTTCAGAAGCGTCGAGAGCCTGCTCGTAGGTCCGAAAACAAAGCTCCCTTTAGCTTTTTCGCCACTCTCGGCCTTGGCTATTCTTTCTATCTCAAGATCGATGGCGCTATTATCGAGCTCGATAAGTGTGCCATTCGCATTGTTAATCTTAACAAGTGGTGCAATAGCAGTAGAGCTACCATCCACAGCAGTCTGCTCAATTGCTAGCGAGTATAGCTCATATGCAATATTCAATTCATTCTTAAGCAGACTACCGCGCAGCGCATCTCCGCGGGATTCGAACAAGCTCCTGACAAAAGACGGCAGTATTCCCTTGCCATTAGCAGGCTCGCGACGAAGCACCTCTAGCATAAGGCTCAGCGGCGTTCTGTTGTACCGTGGCGGTCGCAATACAAGGTTGCCATTATGGTCTGCAAAGAATTCTAGCTGCAGAGCCTCGGCAGCAGATTTGACTATTTCTTTTGGGGTTTTGTACTCGGAATCATAAAGCGAAAACCGACCTAGATTCGCGGCAAAAGACTGGATGCTGAACTCGGTATCATAATCAGAAGAAACTACAAAGAAGTTCTTGTCCTGATTAAACCGCACATCTTCGGGCTTGCGCTTCAGGCGATATACTATGTCGCTGTCGCGCTCGCGAGCACTGACATCATCTACAGAGATAAAAGTATTATTGCCCTCCAGCGATATCTGCACACCTGGGGGCAGATTTTCTTGAAGCTGAGTCAGCTGGTTGTTGAGGTCTGATATCTGGCTGCTTATGCGCGCCTTCTCCGCATCAACGCCACCGGGCTCATTAATGCCCTGCGACCTTAGGCGAGACAGGTCTTTTTCAAGTTTTAACAGCTCGGAAATCTTTTTATTCGCCTGAATACTAAGACCTTTTAAGGAATTTTGTAGCTGGAAGTAGGTGACCACAGACTCACGGTCAAGCGTCTGATTTTTCGCCGGAACAAAGTTGCCGTAATATCGGTTTGTTCGACCAACATAATCAAATATGTAGTTAAAGAAATCTCGCGATAGATTGGTCGAGTCTGTGCTGAAACCACCTACTTTTGAAACGCCCTCTAGGAACGTACCATAATCATAAGGCTGCCCTGTGATCAGGATGCTCGCAATGTTCGCCGCATCTAGTTTTGCAAATGGCTGCTGGAAGGGAGATAGCCCGCCTGTTGCACCGCCACCGCCCGGCTCGTTGAGTGTTGTAGAGATGATGCCCTGCTTCCACTTGTAGACCAGTCCCGGTGTATGCGTGACAATGGCAACGTTATTGCGCTTGTCCTGTAGCAGGCTGCGATCCAGCAGAGAGGCGCCCGTGTTTGGCCCAGACGGAATTCGCAGAAACTCTGCCCGCTGTTTATTTGTTGCAGATAGCTCAAGACGATCCGCGATTATGAGTCCTGACGCGGGGTCTACCGCAGAATCAAGATCAAACGGAGTCATGGGGTCATTGACGGCGCCGAATGTATTATTCAAGGACGGCGACAGAGTGAAGAGACTGAGCTCAAGATACTTTGTATTATCGCTGCAGCGCACAGAGACGGAAAATGCGCCGCTCTGACCCGAATAATCATCAGATACCGAATCCACTAGACCTGAAAATATGCACGACCCATCGTCACGGAAGATGCTTCTTTTTCTAATACTCTGATACAGCCAAAATGGAATAGCTGGAGCAATAGCAAGTCGCTCTTGCTCTATAAGATTGTTGTCAATCTCGTCACTCATAGATGTGCGAGATACATCTGCAAGATCAGTGATGCCCGTTAGTGGAGTGACGTCCTGCGTGTTGCCGCTGGCAAAAAATGTCACCTGATCCATTGGTTGAACTATGTGTTGACCAAGAAAGTCACGCCGCAGACGATCACGTACGCCGGCTAGTCCCGGATTAACATCTCGCGTTGTGTCGTATGAAAGCTCGGTGGCAGCGTAATATTCGCCTAGCTGCAGCAGCACCTGATTAATCAAGGCAATCTCTTCTCGGGTTATGCCAAGACGAAGAGCATCTGCCACGTCGCTGGCGGATACCAGCTGCCTCTTCCAGCTCCAATAAGTAGGATCATCTGCATTAACAATTCCGAGATTGGCGACTGGCTGCTCGCCTTCGAATTCGAATGATATCTCGCGCTGGCCACGCCCCCGGCGCAGGGCAGTTAGCTTGCGATCAGCCTCACGAGCAAGTGAGAGGCGGAACTCTGAACTGCCGCGCAGTGCGCTACTAAATGCTCCGGCTGCTGAGGTGGCTGATCGCAAAGCAATTTCGATGTCGGTATCGTTGATAAGCATCAGCTGATACGGATCTTCGATCTGCAGTCCGGCCGAACCCTGTCCCTCGATAGAAGATGAAACCGTCATTGACGTCATCATATTCAGCTCTATGGTGCCAGTGCCAGGCCCCAGCCCTGAGTAGTCAGGCTGCTTTGGGTCCTCTACCCAGCGAGTATAAGCAGATGCCTTGCTGCGCTCATTTCTTTCTTTTAGAGCATATAGCTGCTGCAGAAATTGAAATACCCCCGGAGTACCAAGTCCCGCGGCCTCTGTGCTAGAAAGAAATACGGCCCCAAGAGCAGGGTCAAGGGAAACAGTATTACTGAAAGCTCCAAGGATGTTAAGGGCGCCCTCGAGGGCACCATCGAAGAGCGTATCTATCGTAAGAAACCCGGTAGTTTCGTATATTGACGAGATATTTACTAGACTCTCGTAGAAGGCGATCTCGTCGCACTTGCGCTTCAGGAGAGCCTTGACACAGCGCAAATAGAGCTTTTCATCATCGTCAAGAAACTTGATGTCATAGTTGTTGCTAAGTGAACCGAATTGTTTTTTCTTGATAAATACGGTGGCTTTCGGGCGCTGTGCATACTGCTTGCGCTTAGAGGAAACTTTTACTCCTGGGTACGAGCGCTCCTTTGTCTGCACTCCCGCTATATCATAGGTGCCGTCTTCAACGTAGCTGTTCTGAAACGCCACAGCAGTTTGCGCGACCTTACTGAGGCTACTGAGTACTGGCTCTACGAGCCTGTCGAAATCACTAGTTGATTCCGAAGGAGTGGTGGACGCGAACTGCGTCTTGGCGGTTCCAGTGAATATAGGCATAATTGCTCTTACAGATCTAGCTACCTGAAGCGCGGGTCATCAAGAAGATTGGTGCCAGCTGAAATAGGGCGAGGGGTTCTCGCAGATGAGTTTATAGCAAATTGGTCCCTGTCAAAGACGGACTGAGAGGTCTGCAAGCTCTCCCTCGTAGGAAACTGCTGCGCAGTACTCTCATTCTGGACATCGGCAGGAGGTTCTAGAACAAACCCGGGAGCGTCTACTTCTGGCAGGCTGTAGTTGGTCTTGCTATTGGAATCAGACTGCGCCTCGGGCCTGCGGTGCCATGGCATAAAGTTGATGCGCTCACCTGTTTTTGCGTATGCCGTAAATGACAAACTGTAGTCAAACAGCCCGGGGGAGTTGGCGTTCTCGGTAAAACTGAACGAAGTGAAGTAACCGCGGTAGGTTACGCCCTGAAAGTGCATCTCCACGGCCGCTGCAAGCGAGGCCAGCGTAGGAAAAGGCTGAGTGTAGACGTCGGGTACAACCGTGGAAGCAAGACCGCTAACAAGCTCATTACCTATAATGCTGCCGTCCTGCAACCCCTGGCTAAGCAACGATTCTATGCTGCTCACGGCCTTTGGATTGGCGTCTAGCTGCCTGGCGATGCTTTCAAACGACAGCTGCTCAGACCTATAGATCTTCTCGAGTAGATTAATGCCCTCTATACCAGAACTGCCAGTAGTACCGCTGACGTTTATTATCGTCAGACTCTCGCCAGCATACTGGTAAATAAAGCCAGCCTTTGTACGGGTGCTCTGAGAGACTTTTGATTGCTCTATTCGCAGTTCGCTCGGGTTGATGTACATTTCGACAAAGCCAAAGCCGGGTGTTCGCCACAGAATAACATCTCGAGACGTCCTGTATCGAGCAGGAGTTGTACCATCGTTAATAAGTAGGACGCTATTGTTTTTTTGCATATTTTACACTATAAACTGCCACCGGACTTTATCGCTGCTGTTTTCGCGGCCTCCGCAGCCTGTCCCTTGAACCAAGCCCTTCCGTCTCCAGTAAACTCAATTTGAATTTTCTGGTTTTGCATTTTATCAACTGCATTCTTAAGCTCTGCTACCGTAACTTCTAATTTAGCGGTATCCAAGGTGGCGCCCCCGCCCGCGCTATTTAGAGTCGTTAGCGTTCCATTTACTAGCTTCGCGAGGCCGTCGCCAGTCCTTGCGAGCTCTTCTGTAAATATAGATTGAGCGGTTCCAAGGCTGGCGCTCACCTCTCTGGCGGCAGATGCCTGAGCCCCCCCAGTTGCAGCACGAGTCTCTATAGCAGCAGCTCCCTGTGCACGCGCGAGAGCATCTTTTGCTTCGGCACTCTTAGATTCCAGCTGCTTCGTTGTAACAGGACCTTCAGGCAGGCCAAAGTTTTTCAGTGCCGTTATCACGCTCTCTGTGCCGGCAACTGCATTTCCGAGATTCAAGAATCCTGTCGCTAGTTTGTCGCTGGTCTCCATCACTTTGACGGACCCGTCTGCATATGCAGCATTGAATCTAGCGAAGTCGGCGCCGGCGCCGGCCATCTCTTGCGCAATGTCAAGAGCTCCTCTGCCAAATTGTGCCTTTTCAACAGCCATCGCACCGAGACCCGGGCCGCCCTGGGCGCGTATGGTCTCTACGTCAATTGCTCCGCGCTTACTAGCAGCGAATATATCGCTCGCCTGAGCACTACCACGTCCCAAACCCATCTGCTCGAGCATCTTGGCCTGCTGATAAAACGTCTCCTCTTGGCCAGAGGATACTGCCTCCTTCAAGGTCATAACGGGAGCTCCGCTAAGTTCCTCTATTCGCGCAATTGCTTCATCGAATATTCCCTGGAGAGCATCTTTATCACCCGACTGTAGAGCTGCATCTAGGCGCACAATTGACTCAATTGCACCGCCACCTCCCGCAAGCTCGGTTCCCATGCCAACAAACGCCTTCATCTCGTCGGTCATGCCGGCAATTCCGGCTGCTACACTCTGGAATGCCTTGACGGAAGCGCCTATCCGATTGGGGTCAGCTTTGCTGATAAAGCGATCAAGCATCGCTGCAGCTTCCTCGGTGTTATCACCAAAGAGACTAAATTGGCCCGCAGCCGTCATTACTTCTGCATGAAACTTACTTACCGGCAGCAGGGTATTGGCCGCTGCCTTGGCAATGGTCTCGATGCTCTGCACTGCTTGCTGGCCATTGGCACCCATGGTGAAGGTCAGATCATTAATGGCGGCCGTCATCGTTGAAATGTCAATTCCGGTTGCACGGGCAGCCATGGCAATGGCCTCGGCGCCCTTGATGGCAGTATCTGTACCTCCAATTTTCGCCTGTATCTCGATTCCTCCTAGCTGAGCACCATAGTTCTCAAGGCCACTGTAGACGGCCTTGAGTTCTGCAGCTGCCTGGTCCCCGCTGATACCTAGACGGGCCCTGAGGTTTATAGCCGTCTTAGCGAACTCTTTTTGAAAAGCAAAGGCTGACTGTCTGCCTGCAGCATTTGCCGAATTGGCTATGTCGATTGATGACTCAAAAGGGTTTACTTGTATCTTGGATATCTCCCCTGCGACAGCTCTATAATCATTTAAATTTCCAAGAAGTTCGGTGGCTTTGCGGTTTACTACTGCGATACTAGACTGCGCAGTATCGAACCCCTTGGCAAGGGCAAAGCCGGCACCTACTTCTCCTGCATCCTTCATCCCCGTAAGCAGGCCACCCAGAGACGACGCCTTGCTTATGTCAAAATCAACCGGTACTACAATCCCAGCGCCCTCTGCTACTTTCTTAAAGGCTCCGCTAATCGCGGATCGAGCCTCGACAGCGCTATTTTCTATCGATTTGGTAAAACCAGGCCCAAATATATCTAGAGCAATATCGCCAATGGCACTTTTAAGAGATTTGTTTACACTGCCTGCAAACACAGCTATGGCCTTGCTTATGTCTGGGTTGTCCGCCTGCAGGTCGGCCGCAAGCTGTTTAATTGCCGCACCGGTCGCATTCTTGAACTGCCCTGCCGTCGCTTCTGGGAAGGCGTTTTTGATTTTTGCAATAGCTTCTTTTATACTAGCTCTTGCCTTATCAAGTATGTTTTCATTGACATTTGAGCCCTTGCCGAGGGCGCTCATTATATCATTGATATCATCCTCGTCCACTCAGCACCTACTTCTGCTCAAGATTCTTGCGGATTTGCGCTTCGGTCAGGTGCCCGCCTGAAATAGCACGCAGGGTTTTGACCATTGATTCGTCTGTGACGCGCTTTGAATTAGCTCGTGCGGTACGAACTTGCTCCACGCCACGAGGATTGATGAAGCTAGCAAGATACTCCGCTATTGCTATATTGTTCTCTGTCTGCTCTTGGGCGTCTTTTTCTATGTTTGATCGATACCAAGCAATGAGAAGCGGGGACATGTTTTCAATCCCCACTTCCCATGGGTGCTTGTGGAGAGCCTTGCCAATCTTCCAAATCAGCCGGTGCTCTCCTCTTTCGGCTGCTTGAGAAAATCGGGGAGGTACTCCTGACGGACGTCGTCAATAACCTTTTCATAAGCAGCGATTACGCCATTTAGAACCGGATTGCTCCACTTCATTAGCTCAGAGTAGCGCATAAGAACAAGGTCTTTTGTCAGCTGGCCGGTGTAGATGGACTCTAGCGACACACCATCGATATCGATAAGCGCAGCCGCCAGGCTCAGCATGCGGCTCTTTAGCACGGTCTGCTCGGCCTCGGGAAATGAGGAGAAGATCTTGTTTATGTGAGCCGAGTCTGCTGGGGTTGGCAACTTGAAGCGGAACGTCATCCCACTGATTTCAACGTTCTTGATAAGAGGCTGGGTAAACAGCAGCAGCTTGTTGATTACGTCGTTCTTGCGTTGCTCAGAAGACGTCACGTCCGCAGCAGCAGGCTCTGGATCGACCAGGGCCGAGGGTGGGGCGATCTTTGGCATGTCGGCCAGGTCAGCGCGCACTGACTCGGGTGGCGTGTCGTGATGAACTACAGCTCCTTTTTGAGCACCTGGGGCCAGGCGACTCCGGCCGCGCTGGGCGCCGCCCGCAGCTAGGCTGGGGTGAATAAAAGGGGTTTTACTCTGTTTTGACTTATTGTTTTCCACATTACTCCTTTGCTTAAAACCTGCATACCATTACAGCAAAAAGGGTCCGGCGCGAACCGGACCCTCTTTGAGCTTGTTGATCAACCAGGATAATCAGGTCAGACCAAGACCGCGGGCATCAAGGCTGCCGGGACGGCTGACGTCAACTAGGCGCTCGAGCTGGGCAAGGGTGCGCTCATCATCATCCGCAGGTAGGGCGGCCTTGCTAGCAGACGTATTAACGTTGTCCATAAAGGTGTGGCAGAACTCAGCGGTTACGCTGACATCCTGGGTGATGATATAATCGCTGCTGGTAAAGCTTTCGCGCTTGCTACCAATCCAGCAGTTCTCATATACAGTTACCATAACGCCGCTGGTAACCGTTCCATCGGTGCCATCCGAGTCAGCAACGTCAAAGCTCGAATCGAGAGTGCTAGCCGAGACATTGTGAAAGTCATAGACATAGATGTCAAATGGGTAGCGCTGCGCCTGGATGTTTATAAACTGACGACCAAGAGCCTCAGTGATCGTCTTGCGATCAAAGTAGATGCGGCTGATCGTGATTTCAAAAGTCGTAGCGCCACTGGGCACGACCTCGATATGACCATCCGTGCCGACCTCGGTAATCGGCTTCAGAGGGCGGCGCTGATCGATGTTCATGGTCTGGATACCGCCGACAGCAATGCCGTCAACTTTTACCAGGATCTGTGTAGAAAGACCCGTGCTAGTTGCGCTCGAGGATACAGGACTTCCAGTATATGGGTATGCCATTTTCGTTTACTCCTAAAAATCTATCAGCCGCCTAGCGTGAATTCTACATCTGCAAATACGTAGTTGAGTGGGCCGGCCGGGAATGCACGGACTCCTACGTCAACCTGGCGCGCATCAGTTGGGTTGATTGAAACAACAACTTCCGCATAGCCCGTGAGCATGCCCTGAGCCACAAGGCCGCGCATGATCTTGTCAACCGCGCCGGACAGCTCCTGCAGGAGTGTTGGCGAATTGATGCGTCCAATGAAGCCGCGTAGGCCGTTGCGCAGGGTGCGAACAACCTGGTCGCGAATCTCTACGATTGAAATCTCCTCGTCCTCTGCCGCGCCCGAGCTAGAGGTCGTGATGCCGTGAACAATACGGCCGCCGGTAGCTACTGGCTCAAGAAGGCATACGCCATTGCCTACAAGGCTGTTAACGACAGTTGGGCGGTATGAGCGGCTACGCGGGATTGTGAAGCCGACGAGCGTCTTATTAGTCGCGGGTTCCGCGATAACAGTCTTGGAGCTGAGATAGCCAGCGAGCGCTGGAGCCGCAAAATAACCGGAAAGTATAACCGACTCGGCACCAATGCGCACAACGATCTGGTCAGGAGCCATGTACACTACGCGCTGCGTATCGCCAAAGGCGTCATATACAGAGTAATTCGCAAGATCGTCTACCAGCCCGCTGAGCACTTCTTCTGGGTCATCGCCCTGGATGCCCTCTAGCCCAGCAAGATCCTCTACGGCTGCATCTTCTGCGCCCGTCAGGTTCTCGGGTAGCAGCCCGTTGATGGCACCGCAGATTAGGATGCGCTCCTGAGCATTTAGAATATTGCTCTGGGTAATTACATGGGCCTTGGCTGCGCCAAATACATTGCTAATCGTCTGCGTTGGCAGCGGAACGATAAACTGAGCATTGGCCTGCTCCGCAGCTCGGAATCCTTCTAGCCAGTTGCTATCGAAGAAAGACGAATCATCCGAGTCTACGTAGTTGATGCGCAGCCCCTTGCCCTCAGTCAGGTTAAGGTTTACGATATCCTGCGAAAGGCAGAAGTAAGACGACTTGCGACTGGGATCTACCAACTGCCAGCGCAGACCGGCACCAGACTGGGCAGAGCCGCTATCTAGGTTAACTTTGACGATGCTCAGATCGCCATAACCATCGCCGACCTCTAGGATCTCGTAGCGACCAACCGTATTCGTACCGCCCTCGTCAAAAACATCGATAAATTTACCGAGATCCGAGGCAGAGAACACAGCCGTGGGAGACTGGAAGAAGTCGTCGCCAAGAACAGCTGATACCTCACCATCGGAGCCCTCTTGGAGCATCTCATCGAGTTCGACTACAGTGTAGCTATTGGTCTCTGTCTGTACAAAGCTCGAATAAACCGTGAACATGGAGGTGCCGAAGGCAGGATCATAAAAGTCGACCTTGCTCAGAGCGCCCAGCTGCTCCTCGGTGCCGCCGGGGTTTACGATGAAGACGCTGATCGCAAGATCTACGTCTGGCGTACCGCCATCATTAATGGTAAAGATGCAATCTTCCATATCGGTATCGCCAGTAGCGCCCTCAATGGCCGTGCTGAGCGGATTGTCGGCGCTCAGCAGGAGGTCTGAAGTCTTGCGCGGCACCGGGGGCTTGCACTGGAGGGCGATAACGGATGAGGCACCGTTCTCAAACGCCAAGCGAGCACCAAGGCTGAGCGTATTTGTTGCACTGGGTTGACCATGCTTCGCAAAAAGATCAGTTGGTGAAAGGAATTCCTGAGGATCGTTGATGAAGGAATTTGCGATATATAGCGCATCCAGGCTGTCGCCAGCCGCAAGAACGCCGCTGTTCACCTGTACGGTGAACTTATCACCTACGGAGAATGGGATTGAACCCTCGGAGATCGCAAAGTCTAGGATGCCATTGCTTGTCGTGTAGCCATCCGAAGTCCAGCGAATTGGGTCACCGGCAGCGTTGCGGACCGCGCCAGTAACCGAGCCTGTGACAGAGAAGACTGCGAGGCCAGGGATCGCGCTGCCATAGCCGTCTCGGCTAATCGCAATGCAGCGCACAGTCCAGACTTCGGCAGGAGCGGTGGCGGAAACGAGTGAGCTCTCGGTGATGCCGAGGCTGCCGTTGCCGACATTGGTGGCGAACTTCTTATAGAAAAGGGGTACACCTGCAGAGGTGCCGACATCAACAAGGCGGGCACCCTGGAGCTGTACGCGGCCGGTAAGGGGGTCTACTCGCACGTCAAAACGAGAATCAAATGGATCGGAATCAATCGGCTGCTCGAGTACGACAAGAGGAATGCCGTTCTTGCGAATCTGGGTGCGGTTTGGCACTAGGTCGATCTGTGAAATCTGGAAGTGACGCCCGTCGGGCGCGTTTGTCGCGCCGCTGAAGTCCGGGTTTACGCCATCACGACCGCCGCCCTGTGCCTGAAAGGCCAGGGTCTCCTCAGCAAGGCCCTCACCCATGATAAGAGCAGTGCGGAGGCCGCCTGCAACGCTTACCGTGTTCGAGCGGACCTTCTGCCGTACAAAGACGCCGGGGCGAACGCGAGTGTTGATTCCTGGAATATTTGCCATTAAAGACCCCAAATGCTTATTCAGCTCTAACCTGTTAAAAACACATTAATTGATCGGCGGACCGATTATCTCGTCTAGATTTTTATTTATTGCAAGATGTTCTACGTCACCTCGAAAGATATGGTGCCCAAGCCAGGTGTATTTGAGCGGTAGATGTTGTAAGTGGTGCCGCTGATCACTATCTGTCGTATCTGCGTAAAATACCCTACTGAAAAGGTTATGTTAAAACGGGCAGGGGCAGCAAAAAACGCAAACTGGCCCGGATCAACCGTAAAGCTATAAGAGCCCTGTGGCGTGTCCTGTATATAGAACGGCAGGGACTCAATGTTGACTTCGTTTATTACGTCAAAGCTGTCGGCTCCAAAGTAAATCCGGAAGTCGCCATCGGGCTCAACGGAAATCCGGACCTCCTCTCGTGGCGGCAGATCGGTTTCGATTATATCAAGATCAAGACACACCTGAACCCGCTCAATAGAGTTAGATAGCGGTATCCGCCGGCGCCACTCAGATAGGGTGCCAAAGGTTATAGTAGAGAAGTAGTACGGATCATTGCCGCCATAAGTCTCGGCTTGCTCGCCAGCAGAGCGAATTTCCTTAATAAAAAGACCGCTCTGCTGCAGCGCATATCGGTACGTAGACTGCAGCATTACTATAATTATGTCATGCAGGCGGGTGGTATCTACTAGGCTCCGCGACAGAATCTTGATCTCGAAGTCGCTTTCCCACAGGCCTACAAAGCTATATGACACAGGAGCGCTGACGTAGGAGATAGCTCCCGTGTCGTCCATGACCGGGACAGTGCCATACTCAAGATCCCACTTGTTCTGGTTGAATGAAACGGCCTTGTATTGCAGGGAGTTCTGCTTTACTATTATGGCAGGTAAAAAAGAAGCGGCATTTTTGTACTGTGCGCCTATATAAAGGCGCGTGCTCGTTTCGTCATCCATGCCGGCATTCGGCGGCAGACCGACACCTGGAGGAGTCTTGCCAAAACCCCAGTCATCGGGGACCCAGCGATACATGCGATCTCGGGCGAATCCTTCTCGGAGCTGATCTATGATAAGATTGCGACCAGCTTCCATAGCAGTATTCTGGACTATCCGGTCCAGAACATAGATATCGGAGTTCGCTATAAAGGCCGTGGTACCACGCATATTAAATAAGAATCTCCAGTTCCTTCTTTCCTGATACAATACTTATTGGTTTAAATAGTGGTTTTTGGCCCGGCTTCGTGAACTCCGCTGTATATTCACCAGGCAGCAGCATTGCAATCCACTCCCCTGTTGCAGCAGTTTTGGTCTTTTTTATCATTATGTTCTTTTCATCGAATATTTTGACATCTACTGCTGCTATTGAGGATCCTTCGCGGTCTTTTAGGCGCCCTCGTATAAGGGTTGCCGTTTGCTTTTCTGGAGCAGGCTCTGACTGGATGGCGCTCTCTGACATAGGATCTACATTCCGGATCGGAATCCGGACTCCATCCGGCGGAGGAGGGGGCGGGGGCTGCAAATTCAGAGCCGGTATAGATGCCGCGACCGCTGCGGCTGCGGCCTCACTGGGCTTGCCAAAATTAAACGGCTCAGATGGGCGCTTTGGAGCTTTTGAACGAATCTCCATTACCTCGGAAGGTTCATCTGCTACCGGCTGCTCGGGCGGGAGCTGCTGAGCGGGAGCGATAGCGGGCGCCGGGGGCTCGCTGACTGGTTGCTGCCGCAGCAGCATGTTTAACTTCTGCTCGAGCATGGCGTTTCTGGCCTCTAGTGCCTCCAGCTTCCTTAGGACAGACTGAAGAGTGTCAGGCAGTGTGTAAATTATGTCTATTGCGGAGGTTGCTTTCTTTTCCATTTTTCACCGTTTATAATGTGTCGCCAGATGCCACTATCTCCATGGTAGAAAACTTGCCAATAAAGAGTGTTCCTGCACTCAATATAGCAGCCTGTAGTTTGAATTCTCCATCCACTTCAAAGTCAATAGAGCCGTCAACTATAAGCACCCTGTACGGTGCAGTTACTGTCGGTACACCGCTTGCAAATACCCATGACGCTGTATAAGACGGCTGGTCCGATACGACCCGTGTGCCAGATGTGCCCGTTACGTAACCTAGTCGGCCATTAAGTCCGCTGCCACCGGCCTTTGTTAGTTCAAACCGGATGTTTTGAGAAGTATCAGTCCTATAGAAAATGGCAAAGCTTACCCTGTGGTAGCCAGCCTTTACTCCGAAACTGAAAATATCAGCCTCGCTGCCAAATGCTTCTGATATATCAGAGGTCACTATCTTGGTAGAGGCAGGAGATACAAGCTGCGAGATGCGAGGCGAAGCCGTAGGATCGTCAAAGACTCGGTGCACTCCCGCCAAGCTTACCTGGCGAGGCCCGCCAAGCCCCGTGGCAATATTCACTGTCTTGCTTGGTGTGGAGCCGGTTCCCAGTCCAATGGATAACGGTATAGATGCATTTCCTTCTAGAGATATACTTGATTCAATCCCACTACCTCCGTTAGCTACTATCTGGATATCATCTGCAGCCCCCAAGCGCAGATCGTTGGTGCTCGGGGTCGGAGGTGCGCCGCCTGCGAAGATGCTGATTCCCCCTGAACCAAGAGCGTTGCCAAGGAGCACGTCCCCCGCTGCTGGCACGGGAGCCGCGCCTCCAACGAAGAGAGACATCCCTCCTGTGAGGGACGCTGCCGATACATTCCCACCACTCGATAGGCCGATGTTCCCCGTGCCACTGGCTACCGAAATGTTTCCCGAGACTGTACTGAGCGTCGCCGTGCCTGTTCCAGTAGCTGATAGCGCGAGGGTTCCAGCCCCTGCCGTGGTTACGAGAACGTCTCCAGAGATAGACTGAACCGTGAGATCTCCAGAGTTGGACTTAACCAACAATGGGCCGGTTGAAGAAATAACCTCAGAAGTATTGAGTGTCGTTGCTTCAAGTGTCTCTGCTAATAGCGTGGTTCCAGTGGTAGATCCAGAGGACAGGATGGAAAGCGTCTTCGTGCCAGCTTCCCATTCGAGAGAATCAGCTGAAGTCAGACCAACGGTCGCGCTCCTGTTGTCAACCATGGCTGACACGACTCCTGCTGCAACGGTAACTTCGGCAATGCGTGCGTGATCGCCAGCTGGCCAAGAACTAGCGATTTGAAATGCGCCAGAGCTGTCAACGTACAGGAAGTTGGCGACGGGGGCGGCAAATGGCATAGCGAGGCCGCTATACCCGCCCTTGCGATTGATTACGTTGTCAGTGCCAAAGGCAAGAGGCACCTCAAAGCGACGCCCAGCGACATAAGCCACAAGAGGACCTGATACACGGACCTCGCCGACCGCAATCCCCGGAAGACCAAATGTCACCGCTCCGCCAGAATAAACCATATTTGAGCGCAGTTCGACGACATCCGCGCGCAGATCAGCTTTCGTGTTGTCTGTGAAATCAGACCCAGCTATGTTGCCGAAATAGCGCTTATCTGCAACAGGCGATATCGCTGCTCCATCCCAGAAGGCGTGACCAAGCAGCAGTCCTCCGGCATTTTTCTTGGATGCCAGCACTTTGTACTTATCCTGCCCCGCAGCTCCTGGTGCACTGGCAGTTTTGACATCTAGCCAGCCGCTATAGTCCGAGCAAAATAGCCTTTGAGTTTCGCCAACTACCGGGACGACTGGCTCGCCATCCGCCCACGACAAATTCGTGCCGTCAAATACGAGATCAAACCCAGCGAGAGTCGTGACATGCGAATCCGATACGTCTACAATCTGAGCAAATCCAAGATTAAGCGGATCTGTGCCATCGGGGAACTTCTGCACCCTGTATGCCGCCTCTGACTGACCCTGGGGGTTAATATACACTTGGATCAAGCCACGATCAGCAAAAAGAGGATCTCCGGCGAGCGACAGGCTACCGGGCGTCAGCGGCCCGAAAACAGTAGAGCCGCCCAGAATATAGCTCGATCCAGATGCAAGTGGAGCAATGTCAATGCCAGCTGCTCCCGTCTTGGAGGCAAGCAGCGAGCCTGCCGCCGACTGACTGCCGATTCCGTCTGCTCCGGCACCGCTCGTAGTGCCGATGCCTACCGATCCGAATATCTCGTCAGCATCAACGGAGATAATTTCACTGCCATCATACAGAAATCCAGAAAGATTTGGAACCCGGATATGAACGTCTTCTGAAACCGGCGCCGGCAATGTTAGGCCGGAAATAACTGCACCGTCCAAGTACGACTCGCCGCCAGCAACAAAAATAGATGGAACGCCAACCGTGAACTGCACGTTGCAAACGTCAACAAGTAGACCCGCTACGCGGGAAGTTACTGCGGTGCCCAAGTCGACTATCGTCCCACCCTCACGATAGGAATTCTTTACTGTGAGGCCGTTGATCATTGCTGCGGCAGTCCTGCTAGCAAAACCTGCGACAGTGCTGGTCACAAGAACATCCGACATCGTCAAGTTATTGACGAATAGCGAAAACTCGGGAGCAACGGCACTGTTCCACTGGAAGCCGGTACCAGTTAACTGCACATCATTAACGGTGGCCTTGGCGGCAGACAGTGAAATATTCCCAGCATGCGGACTTCCGGTTGAGCCAGGAGTCGCACGGAATGAAGAATTAGATACAGCAATCTCGCCATCCGTGGTCGCACAGCTAATAGCAAATGACCCACCGCGACTTGTGCAACCATCAAATACGAGCCGACCTAGGCCGCTTGAGCCGATGACCGTGATGCTGGCATCGACAGCAAACTCGCATCCCTGGAAAACATACTCGCCGTCAGAAATGGATGCAAGATTAATCGTGACGTCTTTTAGTATGAGGCCTTTGGCAAAAAACTTCGAAGTGTTAACCGTCAGAGCAGAAGCATGCGGCTGCGCTCGGGACAGTAGAGTGTCGGATGAAATCGTAACATCTGATTCAACAGCTATATCACGAACATAGCCGTCGATATCAAATGTAACCGGCACTACAAGGCCACTGATGAGAAGGTCATCGGCAGTAGATGCAGCTCGACGGCTAACAATCCGCAGCCGGGCACGCTCCTCAAACGGGTATGCGTTCAGGTAGGCAATTGCGGCATCAAGGCGCGAGAAGTTGCCGATAAAGTTATTGGTAAGGTCTAGCACTGCATCGACGCGCTCGTCTATATTCGCAATGTTATAGGCAATGGGAATTGAGTCAAGTGTGCCCGAGGCCATCGTGGCCTGAACAAGTGGAACAAGCGAGCCGGCAAGACCCTCTAGGATCTCAGCAAGAGAGAAGTTAGTTTCACTAATTACGCTAATTGTACCCGAGACCCCGATGCACAGGAAGTATACGCCATCTGCGAGCGGTACCGGCACGTAGTACGGAGCCTGAACAACTCGCACGCCATCGACATAGGCCACTCCGCCGTCTACGAGCACCATTTGGGTACCAGCTGGGTAGTGAGTTGATATAGTAGATGCGGGAACCTCGTCGAGGACGCTAAAGCCGCGAACCACTCCGCTGCTGCGCAGCTCGGCGAGGGGAGATTCGACATACGCCTGCACGACATCTTCGCGCAGCTCGTCAAGTCCAAGGCTACCAAAAAGGCGCTTATCGGAAATCGCTCCAATCTTGCGATCAAAGAACCTTATGACGGCCAGCTCAAGAGTGTCCTCTTCATCGGCATGATCATAGAACTGCCCGCTAGAGGTGCCTGTTCCTACTGAACCATTTAGCGCAAAATCCGCCCATGAGATGCCAGTAGAGTCAAAGACTCGAATCTTACCAGCAATTCCTGAGCGCAAAGTTTTTGCATTCTCAGCAGATGCAGTGCTAAACTGCAAGGCGACAACGCCTGGCGACACCGCAGTGCTGGCAATCGACTCAAGACCGGCGATCTTCGCATCTGACACGTCCACAAGGCTCAGCCCTGCGATGCCTTCCTGGAAAGAAGCCCGCAGAGAGGCCTCGGTGAAGCCGTTGCTATCCACAAACACCTGTACAAGCACAGGGTCCACGGCTCCGTCAAGGTTTGCCAAGGAAACGGAAGACGCATCAATCCTGACTTCAACCGACGATGCCGCAGTTAGCGTTGCGTTTACCTGTACGGTATTCGCGCCTACTGCCGTAATCTGATAGGAGCCGACCTCAGAATTGGCGCCGGCCGTAATCAGATGAAGTACATGGCCTGGCAAGATGCCAGCCTCTGCAGTGTTCACTGGGATTGCAATCGTGCTGCCCGATACGCTGCCTGTGCCAGAATAGTAATCTGCGAAATCAGCGAGTGCCTGACCTGATACCCAATACTTGCCGGTTATGGTAGGGTAGTTCGTCACATTAATGGAGCCACTGCCTGGCTCGCCAAAGCCGCACAGTGCTGATCCGCGAATGGCGGCGGCCGTAGGTCCGGTAACGGCAATAGAATAATCTGCAGAATTTGACCAGTTGTGAGCGATTGCGACTTCTGATCCTATGACGTATGCTGCTGCGGGAGCAAAGTTTCCTTCCGCCGCACTAGATAGCACATAGTTGATTCGCTCAACAACAGAGTAAATCGATAGCGGTGCTGCGGGGCCTGTGCCATCTCGATTGAGATGAAGATCGGTTACAGTTATAGTGCGAGTAGTGGCCGGAGCCGTACCAATCTCAATGGCCAGCTCTGCGCTGCCGTCAATAAAAAGCGGACTAAAGCCGATGCTAACCACTTTCGCGGCATTTGGGCGAGCGAGCAGCAGTGAGTCGGCAGTCGCAGTGCCCGGGAGGACCGTGCTAGCCAGGGCGACCTTTAGGTTTGATACACTAGAGCGGCCAAATACTGCGGCCTGCAGCGAGCCCGAGCCAACCGGAAGCGGACGTAGAACCTCTACCTGGGACTCATTCAGTGTTGGCCTTGAACCGACACCTGGGCGCGGTCCTACGTCGGCAACAGAGTACGCTTCTCCGCCAATAACAAGGGCGTCGCCGCGACGAACGCGGAAGTCGGCCTTTAGAAGTACGGGTCCAGTGACATTAAAATCTACAACGTACCTAGATAGAGCGGTAGCGGTCGTAGCTGAGCCACTAACCGGATAAAGCGGCCCATTTCTATTCCATCCAAGCGGGTCGTTTTCCCACATTGAGATGCCGTTTGAGTGCGACTCGTCGCGATGCACATCTAGCTCTGCGCTGCGCTGCGACTCCAGCTGCTCCAGGGCACCCTGTACATCGGTGGCCGTTATAAACTCAAAAACAGCATCTACAGATATATTCGAGGCGCGATGGGCGCCGATTTCCAGTGCGCCGGTGTGCTGCGCGAGCAGGTTTGCAATACCCTCAAGAGCCTGGCGCACATTTACGGCAGTGACGCCAGTCAGCCAAGGAGGCGTGGTAACCGGAAAGGCATTGTCCAGCAGGATCTGGGCTGAATCGTGACGCAGTGCAGTACCAGTGTGGTGGCTGCTGAAGTCGCCAATAAGCTGAGCAAGATCAATCTGCAGCACTCCGATATCTATGTCATTTGAGATTATCTGGTTCTGCAGGAGCTGGGTTGCGACATCAAGTGCAAGTTTTGACTCCTGTATTCCAGCCGAAGCGGAAACATTTGCGTCAGTTATCGACAACAGGCTCGCGGCAAACAGCGCGCTTGTCTTGAGCGTACCATCGTCATTAATGGCAACGGCAAGACGAGATACAAGATCCCCGAGTGTGCCCTGCGGATCACTGCCGATTGCAGCCTGAATTGCAAGAACCGCACTCTTGAGTGCGTTTATTACTGCGCCATCAATCTCGGTAGCCCCATCAATTACAGATGGAAGCGTTGCATCGTTATCCAGGTCTGAAGGGTAGTTGCTCATAGTTTGACCAGTGCTCTGAAGTTGCCGATTGAGGTGCCGTCTTGATTACAGCTTAGTTTTACTGCGACTGTAAGCGTAGGCCCAATGAAAATCGTCGATGATGGCGCGAGAGACGCAGTTACAGGTGCCGTGACAGTAGCGGCTGGGGCAAGAAGGACTCTTGTCCCAGTTGGACTGCTTAGCGAGAAAAGCTCGCACACTACCTGTCCCGCTCCTAGCAGCTCTATTGCCACCTCTATCAACTCCCCATGTGGCAGATCAAGCGGCAACCACGCAACTGCGTCTCCCGAACCTGTAGAAGTGCTCGTAGGCAGGCCAGATGAATCAAGCCACTTTGTAGATGTTATAAGCTGAGCATTATGCGGGCCAAATGAATAAATATTTTCTATGCCGCGATTATCTGCAAAGCTATTTGGACCTATGCTCAAGTCTGTTCCAGGAACTGTGGCGGCATAGACGAAGTTTCCGATTACGCCGCACCCAGTCTGATTAGCACCATTGCCACGAAAAATTATGCCGTTTATGCCGTTGCCAAAGATAGAGTTCCGGGTTATAGATACGTTGTTGGCGCTGATGTTTATAGCGTTCACCGCAGTGCCGGTGTTGGCCGGAGGAATTTGGATACTATTGCCGTCAAGTATATAGCGCACATCGGAGGTTGTAATATCGCTAATCTCTACAATTGACTGCGTCGCAGAGTTTGTTGTGAACTGGCAATCATTGTCACAGAACCTGAGCAGGCCCTGCGTCAACGGCGAAGCGCCCAGCTTAACAAGGGCATTGCCAGGTGATCCAGAAAGCCTGTTCCCGCTCACAGAGTACCCTGGATAGATCAGGAATGCCTCATTGAAGGCGCCCGTTGTATTCGTGCTCGTGAAGATGTTGTCTGCTATCTTGTATCCGGCAGAGCCAGTAGGCGCAGAAATGCTGTTGCCGAACAGGAACGCTCCGCCCGAGATCTCATTGTCTGCGACAGTGGCGCAGTCCAGGTTCACATCGGACAAAACGGACAGCGTCATCCGATTCCCCCTTAGCGTTGCAAGGGGAGCGAGCGAACTGGTCGCCCTATTTATGTTAAACGGGAATCTCGTGCTTGACAGTGCGAAGGAATTATCAGAAATTGTCGCATTATAGCCGTAAAAAACCTTGCAGATTGATGCCGCAATCGTGTTGCCCGAGAAATCCAGCTGATCTGCCGACTCCCAGTGGATCAGGTTGCCGGTTGAAGCTGATCGAGTGGTCTGATTAGCAGTAGAGATGACAGACGCAAGTATGCAATCAGTCATGCTGAGGCGCACGGCCCCCGCGCCCGTGAGCGCTGCTGCGTAGATCACGTTGTCAGAGAACTTTATATCAGAGAATGAGCAATTCGAGACGACTGCGTTGACGGCAGTGACTGATCCAGTTGATGAAAAGATCCTGGCCACCACTTCGACGGATCCAAGTGTGCCAGAGAATGTGGAATTACTCAGGACCAGCTGAGCTGTACCGGATGCCGACAGGAGGCTGCCCAAAAGGCCTCGGCCCTTCAGGTCTGACATCGCACATCCTGACAGCAGCGGAGAGGCGCTGTCCAGTACTCCGCCGAAATTCTGATGCGTGACATCGGTAATGCTGACATTAGATGCGGTTCCAGTTGCTGCGCATCGCAGAGTTACCCCGCACTCTGAGAAGTTGCATGAGCGAATCTCTAGACCAACAAGAGTGCCTGCGTTATTAACAACGGCGTGCAGCGGGATCTGGAGGGCAGATATCGGAGTCGACTTGGTAGTAGACAGGTTCAGAAACTTTATATCGTTGCATGATCCAGCCAGGGATATCCATGGTGCCGTAACCGAAGAGAATACGCAGGAAAAGTCTGATAGGGCAATGTCTGATGCCGTGGCAATCGAGACTGTTCCGCCAGAAGAGAACGTGGCCGATGCCCCCGGCCCGATACCGGCAACAGAGCCGCCGATTCCTGATAGCGAAAGCACCGCGCCGGAGCCAGTAAGCGTCGCGGCAAGGAAGTGCAGCGCAGCGTATTCTCCTACCTGAACAGAAGTGGTGCTTAGAGTTCTGGCAGTGAGCACAGAGCTGTTTGCAAGAACAATTGAAGCAGAAGAAGTTAGCGATTCTGCATCTAGCGAAGCGCTAATTCCTATGTCAAGACCTGCGCAGGTAATCGAGCGAGCAGCGATTCGCAGTCCTGCGGGCACGACTAGCTGCGAGGCAGCAGTTTGATTGCTTAGCACCGCGACATCTCTGAATCCGCCGGCGGCGGCCAACAGAAGCGCACCAGTGATATTCGAGCAGTGACGATCTGCAGAGCTGTCGCTGATAATAAGGCGAGCGGCAGGATCTTCTGGCGCAGCAAACAACCGAATATCTGTTGAGCTAATCACCGTGCCGATACCAAGATTAACGCGCAGCAGCGGAATCTCGCCCCGCGACAAAATATCCGCTAGGGAGTAACCGGCAGTTGACTCAAGCGCAGCACGGTACGCACCAGTAGTGTCGATATAAATATTCGCAGATTGTACGGCTGTCGCAAGCGCAGCCAGGTCTAGCTGCACTGGTGCAATTTCGCGAACAACTCCGCCGATAGAGATGGTGTGAGCAGGTGCGCTTGCCGCGAGCCCGGAGATAACAATAGCGTCCCCGCGTACAATGCCATTGCGACGGTTTGCCGATACCTTGCCTATAATATCGCGCACGACATCGGTGCCAATCGCGGATCGCCCTACAAGACCAATATTGCGGGCATCTGCGGGAAATTCCGCAACCGCCCCGTCACTCCAAAAACTTGCAATTTTTTGGAGCGGATCATCGCCCGCATAGCTGCTTATGACCACTGTGTCTGTTGCAGGCGAGGATGGCGTTAGTGAAACCACTTCGAACGCAGCATCACCTAGATTATTGGGAGCGCGACACACCACTGGCCCAAGGTAGCCCGAGGATATGCGCACTGCTTCGCCGCTAATTGCGCCGCTAGAAATCCTAAGCGATATATTTGACCCAGAGCCAGTTAGAGACACGGAGTATGTACCTGGCTGCAGCGAGCAGCTGGTCATTCTCAGCCCGCTGATCTGCTGAACGGTAGTCTGGGCCCGTACTGCGGTTGATGGCACCGCAGCACTGTTTACAAATACATCATAAACCGTGCCCGAGGATGCTGCGCCAATAGGGATAGAGTCGGGGTAAACGGCATAGGTGAAAGATCCGGCAGGTACCGGGCGATTTAGCGTGGCCGTGGCACCAGCAAGGGATAGCACTTGATACGTGCCTGACCCACTACCAGTATGCTGCGTTATGTGCAGCAGGGAGCCGACTGCAGCCGGAGCCGACAGGGTAATTGCAAAAGATGACGAGGCGAGGGTGGCGCTGCCCGACACGAGGGCACTCCAGTTCTCGGTAGGCACTCCGTCTGTTACCGAGATGAAGTGGTTGATCGGCTCACTGGTCTGTCCAAGCACCGCCGACAGACCAAGAGC
>Ga0114966_10000127_pt1 | contig 70539 bp, 36 predicted proteins | sample M_130207_XF_Meta_FD_87029 | JGI IMG/M metagenome (GOLD analysis project Ga0114966, IMG submission 87029) | Freshwater microbial communities from Lake Montjoie, Canada to study carbon cycling - M_130207_XF_MetaG | ecosystem: Environmental > Aquatic > Freshwater > Lake | place: Lake Montjoie...
CGGCGTGCACGCCATCGAGAAACTGGCCGTGCGACGGGTCGGCCTTGGCTACCGGGTTGTGGTGCACGTCCAGGCCGATCCTTCGCTGTCGCTGCGCGACGCGCACACGCTCGGTGGCGTGGTGTCGCGCGCCATTCATCAGCACGTGAGCCACGTGCAGTCGGTCGTGGTGCACATGGAGCCGTTCGACGCGGCGCAGGACTGACGTCGCTGTCAGTCACTGGTCGCCGGGCATCTGAGCGCGCGGTTCGCCGAGGTCCGGTTCAGGCGTCAGCGCCGGCGTCGCCGCGATCAGGCGATGCGCTGGCGCGTTTCACTGACGGGCCGTGGCGAGACGGTCAGACACAGGTTCACCGCGTGCACGTTCACGTAGACGGAGCAGCGGCGCCCACGGGCCAGGTGACCGGTGAAGACGATCATGGCCTGGTCGTAGCCACGCTGTTCGATGTCGCAGTGGCCATCGGGGACGTCGTGGGTCAACGCGAGGCCTGCCGTCGGCGTGAGCGACGATTCGACCCGCGTGACCCGAGCCTGGAGGCGGTGATAGAACGCCTGCGCCGTGTGGACGTCGCCAGGCGCAGTGCCGCCCCAGGAGGCGTCGCCGCTCGGGCCTGCGTCGGTCTTCACGGCCCTTGAACGTGGGCACGCGTTCGTACGGGGTTGCGACCGGCGACCGGCCGACCCGACCGCTGATGCCGCCGCCTGACACGTGTGGGTGGGGATGACCAGCGCAGGGACGGAGTGCACGACTCCGAGCACCCCAATGGCCGCGCCGGACGAGGTCGGTGGAGATGTTAAGTGGTGGCGAGACCCGGGGTCGAACCGGCGACACCACGAGTGTCAAGACGCTGGGCATCGATCCGACGACCCTGCAGGCCAACGCGGCGCTGCGGAGTATCGTGCGTCGCGACACTGGGGAGCCCTACGAGGCGTTCCGCACGCGGCTGGCGCAGCCCTCAGGGATCGAGACACCCACGCGGGCCGATCTGACGCGGCTGGATCGGCGACGGAAGAAGAAGGGGGCCAACCGCGATTGGACGCATCCCCACGATCCCGATGCGCGGATCACGAAGATGAAGGACGGGCGCACCCACTTGGCACACAAAGCCGAGCATGCCGTGGACCTGGAGACGGGCGCGATCGTCGGCGTCACGGTCCAGGGCGCCGACCTCGGCGACACGACGACGATCGAAGCGACACTGCCCGAGGCGGTCGAGCAGTTGGCGGCCGTGGCCGCCGTCACCGACGAGCCCGTGGCCACCGCCGACGAACTCGTGGAGTTGCGAACGCTCGGGGTGCGCACCTCTATCAGCGAGCCCGACCGCGGGCCGCAGGGCTGGGTCGACCAGCGCGCCGAACGGGACGCGGTCTATGCGAATCGCCGCCGCGGCGAGTAACTCGAACGCCCGAACGCCTTGCTCTACGAGACGGGGGGATGCGCCGGACGCCTCTCCGTGGGCACGCCAATATCCTGAAGCGGTTGCTGGTCCATGCCGGTGGCTGCAATCTCTGACTGTGGATGCGGACCGCGTGCGGGGTCGGCACGCCGCGGAGCCTCCAGCGCCGCCGCACGGCCGCCCTCACGGCGCTGTGGGCGCTCCTCGCCGACGCGGGTTATCGCGGCGACGCGAACTTTCAGACGCTTGAGACACGGCAGATTACGGCGAACCTCTCGCTGGGGCGCGAGGGCAAGCCAGGGACCACGCCGAACCCCGCCCATGCATGGGCGCCCGGCTTGCCAACGAGAGCGGACGTGCCCGCTGTCGACGGCGGAAAGCGCTCGTCGAGCCTGTGACCGGCTGGATCAAAGAAGTACTGGGCTTCCGCCGCTTCAATTTACGCGGCGAGGTCACGGTGCGCGGTGAGTGGAACGTCGTGTGCCTCGCGGTCAACTTGAAGCGCTTCCATCGGGTCAGCATGGCCTGAGGAGTGACCGAGCGAGCGCACGACCAGTGGGGCCGGTTTTCAGGTCGGCCCCCTCCCAATTCGTCCGTCACATCCGACACCGGCCTGGTGATGTCTTCGCAACGTTTATGGATGCGGAACCGCTACCGAGTGGTCGTCAGGTTTCTGCCGCGCGCGCTCCTAGCGCGGGCTCGCCTGACCGCTCCCGGCGACGACGACCTCGCGGCTGTCGGTGTAGATGACGGTGATGCGATCGCCGATGATCTCCAACGCCGAGGCGCGCCCGCCTTTGAAAAAGTCACCGCCGAGCATGCCGGTGTCGATCTGGAAGACCCGGTAGTTCCAGCGATTCATGATGTTCCGGTTGGTCGGCATTTGTGGCATAGGTGTGTGCCCAGCGACGAACCTGCCGATGCCGAGCCTGCCCAGAAGGGCCGTGAACGGCGGCTCGTCGGTCTCCTTCCACAGCGCGAATCCACGGAACCACAGCGGACCGTCGCCGGCGAGCAGCGACGACTTCTCAATCGCCGCCGTGCGCTGCAGCCTGGCGACGTACTGACGCGTCGCAGGCGAGTCGGGCGATGTGCTGGTCTTGGCAATGCGATCGAGCTCCGCCGTGGCCGCCGCGATCGTCTCGACCATCGTCGCAAACGGCGGAATGAGGTCTTCCTTGACCATCGCCTCTTTTGCGGCATCCCACGTGGCGATGTCGTCAGCGGCGACGCGGTTCACATCGGCAAGGCTGCCTTGAAAGGTATGGTTGATGCCTGCGTGCATGAACGCGGTGTTGGCGATGGCGACGACGACCTTGTGTGACCGTATCCAGCGGCCGTATTTCCCGCGCGGTCCGTTCGCCTCCGTATATTCGATGTATCCCGGAGGATGCGCCGTCATCCACGCATCACGTGCGGGCACGGCGCCTTCCTGACCGCGCTTCTTGGCCGACTTCACCAGGTCGTCATACGCGCGTGTGCGCCGCGACTCGGATCGTCCGTCAGCGGACGCGGCGAACGCCGCCGGCGAGACGTCGCGGAGGTCGCCGAGCATGTTCACCACCTCGTGGTTGCCTATCAGCGCCTCCACCCGGCCGCCCGCGCGTCTGGCCTCGCCTTCGAGCCGCATCAGCAGGTCGAGGGCCTGGCGCTGAGTGTCGCCGCGGTCGTAGATATCGCCGGTCTGCACGAAGACCGTCTTCCCGCCAGCCCACTGCTGCTTTGCGTCGATGATGCCCGCTGTCCGCAGAATGCCAGTGAACCCCGCGAAATTTCCATGCACATCGCCGACGGCGACAATACGAGCGGCGCTACCCTGTGCGCCGCTTGCTGTCTGGCCAAGCGTAACGCCAGGAACGGCCAGAAGGGCGGCGATCGCGCAACCCATGGCTAATGCAGACACATATCGCTTGGTCACGGTCGTCCTTCATGAAGATGATGGTGCGGGGGCCGGGGAAAGTACGACGATAACACACTAGAATGGCGACGGAACGCGCGTTCACAATGTGTGTGCGTGTGGATTTGCGGTGCGCTCGGCGCTACAATCCACGCGGGCCAACTTCGGCCCATCAGGACCCCCACGACATGCGCAAGATTGCCGTCGTGAACATGAAAGGCGGCGTCGGCAAGACGACGACCGCGATTCACCTTGCCGCCGGGGTCGCCGCGCGTGGCGCGCGAGGGTTACTGGTGGATGCCGACCCGCAGGGCACGGTGGCGCAGGTGCTGCGCGTCCAGCCGGTGCGGACGCTAATCGATTTGATGCTTGGCGCCGATGCCGCCTCGGTGATCATCCCGAGCGGACGCCCCAACCTTGATGTGATCGCCTCGACGCCGGCGGCCTTCACGCTCGATGCGCAGCTGGCGGGCGTGATGCAGCGCGAAACGGTGCTGCGTCGCGCACTGTCGAAGCTGACGTATGACTTCGTGGTCGTCGATACCTCGCCCGCGATGGGCCTGCTCACCTACAACGCGCTGCTGTATGCCAACGAGCTCGTGCTGCCGGTCAGCATGGAACCCATGGCGCTGACGGGTGCGCGCCAGACGCTCGACGGCGTGGAACAGATCCGATTGCTCTGGCCCGAGCATTCACTCAACCTCCTGGCAGTCGTGCCGACCGGCGTCAACCCGGCGACGCACGCAAGCCGCGCGACGCTCGAAGCCCTGCAGCGCGATCCCCGGCTGAATGACGCGCTCGTCGCCAACGGCATTCGCCAGTGCATCGACCTGACCTACGCGGTGGCCGCCGGTCAAACCATCTGGGAGTACGCGCCGAAGAGCCGCGCAGCAGCTGACTACACGGCCCTTCTCGATCGGATCACCGCATCCGGCGGCGACTCACATGACAGCTCCTATGGCCAAGTCGAAAAAGCCCAAACCGTCGTTTGATGCGCCCACAGGCGCGGGGACCGGTGCGGCTGCACCGTGGGTGTACCGCTCCGACGCCAAAGCGCCCAGCGAGGCTCCTCCTGCGGCAAAGGCCACGAAAGCTCCTGGTGCGACAGCCCGCGTGACTCCCCCCGCGGCGGCGCGTGCATCCGCTGCGCCCGCGGCTGAGGCGACGGCCCCGCCGCCGGTGCCAGGCGATCGTTCCGCGCGCGCGCAGGTCCTGGTCGACCGTTACGCGAAGTACGCGGCGGCGGCCGGCCTGATGCCGGTACCGATCATCGACCTGGCGGCGATTGCCAGCGTGCAGGTGGCGATGCTGAGCGCGCTGGCACGAGAGTACGGATTGCCGTTCAGCCGCGAACGCGGAAAGGCGCTGCTGGCGGCGCTGCTCGGGGGCCTGATGCCGTCACTCGCCGGTCACCAGGTGCTGAAGGTTGTCGGCCCCCTGGTCGGCATCATCAGCGTGGCAGGTTTCGCGATGGCGTCGACCCAGACGGTCGGCCGCTTGTTCATCGCGCACTTCGACGTCGGCGGCACGCTCCTCGACATCGACGTCGAGGGATCGCGCCGCCAGCTCGTGACGCGCCTCAACCGACCATGATTTCCTTCTTGGCAAACAGGTGCTCGGACGTGATTCCTCGCTCCGCGCAGTAGGCCATCAGCTTCTTTGACTCGGCGAGCGACACCGACTCGTCGCTCAGCTCGTTGTCGAGGATGTGGCTGAGCCACGGCTCCTGGCCCATCGCGTAGACGTAGACGCCGGATCCAAATCCCAACCGTTCGATCAGTGCCACCGCTTCGCCGAAGTTCGAGCCTCTCGCGCGGCGCGACTGATCGACTTCGCGCGTCAGCGGCTTGGTGAACATCGGGCCGTAGATCCACGAGGCGGGCGCGCCCTCGCATTCCATTCCCAGGAACAGGAGCGCTGACTTCCCATAGAGCCGCTGGATCTCGTCAAACAGCCGCGCATCGAGAATACCCGAGTCGGCAATCGCCAGCAGTGACTGGCCGCCGATCTCGACGCGGTAGGTCGCGCGGCTCTGCACGTTGAGGTCGTGGTGCTCGCCGAGAAACGGCAGCGCGGCGATCGTTCCGCCGGGAATCGTGATCTCGTCGAGGGCGCGGATTTCGTGGACGTTGCTGAAGCCGGTGTGCTGCAGCGCGAGCTGGAGCGACGGGTCCTGCGGGAAGCCGTCGAAGTTGCGCGGCACGATGAAGTTCTTCACCATGTGCCGCAGCTGCAGCAGCGTCTCGAAGTGCACGTGGTCGTGGTGGCTGTGCGTGATGAGGACGTAGTCGATCGCCTCGGGCAGGTCTTCGTACGTGAACCGGTCAGGCTCGGCGCCGTACGAGTAGCTGATGATCGGATCGGTGAGGATCGTGATGTCGCGCGACTCGATCAGCAGCGTGGCGTGACCGAGGTAGCGCACGCGGAAGCCGTCGCCCGTGTAGCGCGGCGCCGGCTTCGGCGCCTGCTCGGTGAAGAACGGGCGGAGCTGCTCGGCGGTCGCGACGTCCTTGAACCGCTCGGCAATCGCCTCAAACGGCTGTGGCGTGCGCTTCATGCGGAACAGCTCGTCGAACCTGGGATCGGAGAACGGCAGGTTCAGGAACACCGTCTTGCCGTCGGGCAGGCGCGGCGTGCTGAGCATGAACGATCGCTTGCGGTCTTCGACGATCTCGCCGAGCGCGACGCTCTGGCAATCCTGCGCGTAGTACTTGCTGCGATAGAGCAGCGACTCGTGCACGAGGAACGACGGGTTGTTGGCCATGTCGTAGACCAGCTCGACGTAGCCGCGCAGTGGCTCTGGGATGTGCTCGTAGAGCGTTTCCATCGCCATGCCCTTGGCCTTTTCCTGCAGCATCTTGTTCAGCTGCACCAGCGCCTTGGCAAATTCGATCAGCGGCGCGCACTTGGTCTGCGTCGTCTGGATCAGCGCCTTGACCTCGGGCACGCGGCTGGCGTCAAGGTCGATGAACGGCCCGCCGCGCATCGCGGGGTTCTTCAACGCGGCCGCGTGCATCGCGGGCGAGTTGACGAACGACGTCATCATCTTGAGATGCCGCTCCAGCGTGTTGACCGCCGCCGTCACCGGCGGCACCAGCAGGTTCCACGCATACCACTGGTTGAAGAGCGGATCGACTTGAATGTTCGGTTTCAAATACACAGCCATGTTCGTCGCGCCCACTTGCAAAGAAATCAATGAATGGATTCGAGCTTCTTGAGGAGTAGTGCTTCGGCGTCTTCGTCCGACAGATTGTCCAGGTTCGCGGCTGATTCGACGCTGACGGCGGCCACCGGCGCCCGCGAGGGCGGGGTGGATGCGACGGGCGTACCGGCCATGTCACGGAGCAGGAGCCGGGTGATCGCGAGGATGTTCGGACAGTCGAAGACGAGCGTCGCGGGCAGCGCGCGCGACACCAGCGTTTCGAGCCGGGTGCGCAGCTCGAGCGCCATCAGCGAGTCCAGGCCCATCTCGAACAGACCCTGATCGGGATCGGCGGCGGATGAGGATGGCAGCGCCAGTACCTGCGCCACTTCGCGTTGAATGATCCCGGTCAGCAGGCGCTCGCGGCCGGCCGGCGGCGTCTGGTTGATCTGCCGCACGAGCGCGTTGTCGGCAGCAGTCTTCGTCGCATCGTCCGCGGCCGTCTTGATCCGTTCGAGCAGGCGGCGGTGGCCTCGCGCTTCGTACGATCCCTTAAACAGCTTCCAGTCGATGTCGGCGACGACGACCTGCGGGCGGTTGCCGAGGGCGAGTGCGCCAAGCGCCGCGAGGGCGCGAACGGTCGCGAGCGGCCGGACGCCGACGCGGCGAAGCAACGCTTCAGCCTCAGCTGACGTCATGTCGCCCTCGGCCCACGGCCCCCAGTTGATCGTCACGCCGGGAAGGCCAGAGGCGCGCCGCAGATAAGCGAGCGCGTCGAGAAACGCGTTGCCGGCGGCGTAGTGCGCCTGGCCGCGCGATCCCCAGGCCGAGGCGATCGACGAAAAGCAGACGAAGAAATCGAGCGGCAGGTCGCGAGTGAGCTCGTGCAGCGTCCACGCACCCTGGACCTTGGGGCGAAGGACGGCCGCGAGACTCTCAGCCGTCAGATGTGCGATGTCCGTGTACCCGGGTACGCCCGCCGCGTGAACCACGCCGCGTACCGGACGCGTGGCCTGCAGGTCGCGGAGGATCGCCGCCATCGCGACGCGGTCAGCCACGTCCGCGGCCGCCATCTGGACTCCCACTCCCTGGGTCTCGAGCGCGGCGACACTCGCGCGCTGCTCCGGTGTCGAGACAGCGCCGCGGCTGACGAGGCAGAGATGACGCGCGCCGCGCGCGGCCATGTCGCGGGCGACCTGTAGGCCGATGCGTCCCAGGCCTCCGGTGATCAGGTAGGTCGCATCGCCGTGGAGCTGGAGCGCCGGTGCGGGCGCATCGGCTGTCACGTCGACGCGCTGCGCGTAGCGCTCCCCCTGCCTGATCGCAATCTGATCCTCCACATCGTCCTGGAGGATCTCGGCGAGCAACTCGCGAGCGTCGGTGCTCGTGGCCGCTGGATCGAGGTCAATCAGCCGTCCAAACAATTCAGGATGCTCGAGGCCGACGACGCGAGCAAAGGCGGCAAGCGGTGCTTGTGAGGCGCCGGAGAGTGTCATCACGCCAGGGGCGGGAGTGGCGCCACGCGTCACGATCCAGACTCGCGGCGACGCGCCGGGATTGACCAGCAGCGCCTGTATCAGCGCGAGCAGTTCCGCGCATCCGTCGCTCGCGCCGCCCGCATCGCGAGCGTTCGCTATGACGATGATGTCTGTCGCGCGCGCGGCGGAGGCATCGTGAGCGGACCCAAGCGAGCAGGCGGCGCCGGATTCCGAGAGCACTCCACAGACGCCGTCGGCCAATTCGCGAACGCCGGGCACGATGATCCAGCGGCGGTTCGAGCCCGGCTCGACGCGTGTCGAGGCGGGTCCGAGACTCGTCCAGACCATCTGGTACGTCCCTGGGCTCTCGGCTCTCGGCTCTCGGCTCTCGGGCGTGTCAATCCAGTAGCGCTGGCGCTGGAACGGGTAGTTCGGCAGCGCCACGCGAGCGGGCAGGTGCTCGCCGTGAAGGCTGTCCCATTCGATCGCGACGCCTTCGATGTAGAGGTCGGCGATCTCGCCCAGCGCATTCCGGTGGTTCGCGAGGTCGCCTGCCAGCTGCTCGTAGCCGCGCGCGAGCCGTGCCTTGACCGCCTTGGCGTCACGGCGATACTCGGCATTCGAAGCTCTTCCACTGCGGAGAGCTGGCGACGTCTCGTTCGCGACACACGCCTCGAGCGCGCGCCGCGCCTCTTCGATCGTCGCGGCGATTATCGCAAGCCGATGCGGGAAATGCGTGCGGCCAGTGCCGGCGGTGTAAGAAATCGCCGCGAGTTCCGCATCGGCGCGTCGCGCCAGCATCGAGGCGTACCGCGCAGCGAGCCCTTTCAGGGCATCGTCGCTCTTGGCCGACAGCGGCAGCAGGTATAGCGATCGGCTCGCGACTCGGCCCTCTGTGTAGGTAGTGTCCGGCTTCAACCGGACCACCTCGCTCACCGGCGGCTCTTCGACGATCACGTGTCCGTTGGTCCCGCTGAAACCAAACGCGCTGAGACCGGCAATTCGCGCCCGTGCGTCGCGTGGCCATGCCACCGCGTCAGAGGCCACCTTCACCGGCACGTCCTTCCACAGGATGTGCGGATTCGGGTTGCGGTAGTGCAGGTGTCGAGGCAGCTCGGCATGCTTGAACGCGAGCAGGATCTTGATCAGGCCAGCCATGCCGGCCGCCGGCTCGAGATGACCGATGTTGGTCTTGACCGACCCGATGAGCAGCGGCTCACCTGGCGCGCGACCCTGTCCGTACACCTGCGCCAGTGCTTCGACCTCGATCGGATCGCCGAGCGACGTTCCGGTTCCGTGCGCCTCTACATAGCTGACGGCGGCCGGCGTCACGCCTGCCGCGTCGAGTGCGCGGCGGATCACCTGCTGCTGTGACGCGCCGTTGGGGACGGTGAGCCCGCCGCTTGGACCGTCCTGGTTGATCGCCGAGCCGCGAATGACGCCAAGAATCGTGTCGCGATTGGCCAGCGCATCCGCGAGCCGCTTCAGCACGACGACCCCGCAGCCCTCGCCGCGCGAATAGCCGTCGGCCGAGGCGTCAAACGTCTTCGAGCGGCCGTCCGCCGCCAGCATCCTGGCCTGTGAAAAGCTGACCATGACCTCGGGCGAGAGGATCAGGTGCACCCCACCGACCAGCGCCATTTCCGACTCGCGCTGCCGCAGGCTCTGACACGCGAGGTGCAGGCCGACGAGCGACGAGGAGCAGGCGGTGTCGATCGCCATGCTCGGTCCGGTGAGTCCGAGCACGTAAGAGAGGCGGCCCGGCGCCATGTTCAACGCGCTGCCGGTGCCGGCGTAGGAGTCGAAGTTCGCAACCGACTGGCTCATGCGGATCGCGTGGTCGAAGCAGGTGATGCCGACGAACACGCTGGTGGCGCTGCCGTACAAGCTCGCCGGCGCGATGTTCGCGTTTTCGAGCGCTTCCCACGCGACCTCGAGCAGGATCCGCTGCTGCGGGTCCATGCATTGCGCCTCGCGCGGTGCAATGCCGAAAAACTGCGGATCGAACTGGTCGGCGCCGCGGATGAACGCCCCCGATCTCGTCATCATCTTGCCGGCCGCCGACGGGTCGGCATCGTAGAAGGCGTCGGCGTTCCACCGCTCGCGCGGCACCTCGGTGACCGCATCGCCGCCGCGATCGAGCAGCTCCCAGAAGGCGTCGGGCGTGTCTGCGGACGGCAGGCGGCACGCCATCCCGACAATCGCGATCGGCTCGCGCTTCTCGCGGCGTAGCGCCTCGATCTCGGCGCGCTGCCGCCCGAGCTCCTCGATGGCCCGCTGCAGCGCCGCTTTAGGCTCCACGGCTGGCATCAATCTCCCGCAGCAGCAGGTTAGTGAGCTCGTCCTCGGACATTCCCGTGTCCGCGCCGGCTACCGCCGCAGGCGCGGGGGCGTTGCCGACGATGTCGGTGAGGATGTAGGCGGAGAGCGCGTCGAGGGTCGGGCGGACGAAGAGGAGTGTGGCGCTCAACGGCGTGCCAAGCGCGCGCTCCAGCCGATCTTTCAGCTCGAGCGCCATGATCGAATCGAGTCCGATGTCGAACAGCCGTTGCCGAGGATCGAGAGGATCGTCGGTGCGCAGCTTCAACGCGGCGACCACCATATCCGAGAGATACAACAGCAGGTAGGGCCGGCGCTCGTCGGTGGCCATGTCGCGGAGTGTTGCGACCAGCTCGGTCGGCCCGCGTGGCGCGTCGGACGCCCCCGTCGCCTCTTCGACAAGATCCGCCAGTAACCCAAGACGCGACGCAGCCGGGTCCACACGGAACAACAGCGGCCAGTCGACGGCGACGACGGCCGCCTGGGTGAGGTCCTGTTCGATCAGCGTGCCAAGAATGCGCAGCCCCTCGTCGGGCGCGACCGACTTGATGCCGAGCGAGGCGAGCCGCTCGTGCGCCTGCCGGCCGTATTCCGTTTGCGCATGACCGGCTTCTGACCAGGGGCCCCAATTGACGGCGAGCGCGGGCAAGCCTTGCGAGCGGCGATGGTGCGCGAGCGCATCGAGGAACGCGTTGGCGGCCGCGTAGCTGGACTGTCCCGGCGCCGGTACCAGCGATGCCACCGACGAGAACAGCACGAAGTGTTTGAGTCCGTGCTGCCGCGTCAGCCGGTGCACGTTCCACGCACCCGTCACCTTCGACGCAAACACACCGGCGAAGCGATCCCAACTCTGTCCGCCAAGCTCCCCGTCGTCCAGCACTCCCGCGAGGTGAAAGACGCTGGTGATCGGCCGAGCCTGTGTCGCGGCAGCGACCCGCGCCTGGAGCGCCGCATAGTCGGCGACGTCGGCCTGAACCATCACCACGTCGGTGCCGGTTACGCGCAGTTTCTCGATCTGCGCTTCCGCTGACGCGGTTGGCGCGCGACGGCTGCACAGCAGCACATGGCGCGCACCGCGCGCCGCCAGCCACGTCGCCAAACGCAGGCCGAGGCCACCGCTGCCGCCTGTGAGCAGGATGGTGTCGTCCGCGCCGAACGCGAGCGGAACCGGCGTCGCCGTGGGGCGAGGCGCGTGCTTCAGGCGCAGCACGTAGCGCGTGCCCGATCGCAACGCGACCATGTCTTCGCTGCGATCGCCCGTGAGCACCTGCAGCAACTGGCTCGCGGCAGCACCGGTGCGTTCAGCCGGATCGAGGTCGACCAGTGCGCCGAGCGCGCCCGGGCGTTCGACCGCGACCGCGCGGCCGAAGCCCCAGAGCGGAGCCTGCGAGACGTTGATCGCCTCGCCCGTACGAACACCGGCCGCACCGCAGGTCACGAGCCAGATCGGCGCTGACCCCGATGACTGCGCCATCGCCAGCGCTCCGCGAACGGCATGCTCGACGTCGCCATCCACCGCCGCCGTCTCGGCGTCGTCCGCCGCGACGACATCGAGCGCGCGGAGATAGACAATCCCTCGAAGGGGCAGATCGCCCGCCACCGTGACGGACTCGCCGCCGTGTCTCGCGATCTGGCGTGCGAGTTCCGTCGCAAGACCACCTTGATCGGGAATCAGGAGCCAGCGTCCGCTCGCGTCGATTGCACCAGGCGCGCTCACGCTCACCTCATGCCATGTGCGTTCGTAGACGAGTGGATCGGCGAGGGTGAGCGTGGTGCCGCGTTCAATAGGTGTGAGCCGGAGACCGCCGAGGCGCGCCAGTGCGCGTCCAGCCTCGTCGTAGACGCTGACATTGCCGGTGAATGACCTGGTGGCGCCCTTCGACTGCTGCGTGATCGCCGCGTGCACCCAGACATGTCCCGCCAGGGGCGCAAAGAGATCGCACGCGTCAAAGCCTGTCGGCAGGTAATTCGCCCCGCCCTCGGCTTGGAGCCCGGGCAGCGCCGCGGCGAGGATACGGCCGCAGGCGTCGAGCGACGCGGGATGCACGTGATATCCATCCATCGACGACTCGAGTGATAGGCTCGCGAGCGCTTCGCCGTCGCGCCGCCAGACGGTCTTCACGGACTGGAATGCGCCGTCGATCCGGACACCATGACGTCCAAGCAGCCGATGGAAGTCGTCGCCCGACACGACGTCGGCGCATCGCTGCAGCACCGGCGTGCGATCAAACAGCTCTTCAGAGACCCCCGCTACAGAACGTAGGGCGGGTCCATTGAGACCCGCCTCAGTGACCGAGGTCGCTGCATGCAGATCCTTCAACCGCGCGAGATGCGGCAGGCTCTTGAGAATCAGGTCGACGTCTGGGCCGAAATCGAGCAGGCACGCGAGCTCGCTGACGCCAACCTGCTCGAGCCGCGAGACGAGCGGCGCGCACGACTCGGGTGTGCCGATCAGGCCGCGCGACGCGGCGAACCGGTCGTAGAGGAAATTCACGAACTCGTCGAGCGTCGCGGGCGACATCGTCGACGGGTCCACGTCACGTCCACGGCTCTGCGCGAGCCCCCTGAACAGGCCAATGTTCGTCTTGATGTAGTTGCAGTACGGACGACGAGCCTGCTCGCGGACGACATCCGCATCCTCGCCGACCAGCGTGTGGATCATCAGCGAGACGATGCCGGTGGCCGGGTCGAAACCGGCCGCGGCGCGGGCGTCGCGGTACAGCGCGATGCGCGACGCGAGCACCGTTTCGTCCTGGTCCAGCAGATGGGTCAGCAGGTTCGCCCCGGACGCTCCCGCGCGCTCGAAATTCTTTGGATTGCCGGCGACGGTGACCCACACCGGCAGTTCCCGCTGCACCGGTCGTGGAAAAAGCTTCACGCTCGCCGCCTGTCCCACTCCGTTGGTTCCAGAGAACGCCTCGCCGCGCCACAGCCGCTGCACGGCGCCGATCGTCTCGAACACCTGCTCCTGGCGCGTCGAGTAGCGATCCGGAAAGAAGAGAAAGTCATCCGGGTTCCACCCCGACGCGAACGACACGCCGACGCGGCCGTTCGACAGGTTGTCGACGACCGACCACTCTTCAGCGATGCGAACGGGATGGTGGAGGGGAGCGACGACGCTGCCGGCGTTCAGGCGGATGGTGGAGGTGACGGTCGCAAGCCCCGCGTGCAGCACTGCCGGGTTCGGATAGAGACCGCCGAAGCCGGTGAAGTGACGCTCTGGTACCCACACGCTCGAGAAGCCAGCGCGGTCGCCGAAGCGGGCGCTGTCGACGACGAGACGGTATTTGTCGGCCCCCAGTGAATCTTCACTGGCGGCAAAGAACATCAGTCCGAAGTTCATTCGGTGTTGGAGCTTCGCTCAGAGCAGCGGAAGACGACAATGTCCAAGAGGAGCCGACGCGATTATACACGCGGAATCGCCATACTCCGCCCTCTGTACGGTCGAGCACCGCCTGCAGTTGCGCCCGCTCGTCCTGCGACAACACGACCGGATGATGGAGCTGCAGGCCGGTGACGCGATGCGTGCGGCCGCCGCTCACCTGTGCGGACGCTGCCAGCGCCATCTCGACGAACGCCGCGTACGGGAGAACTGTCGAGCCAAGCACGCCGTGCCCGGCGAGGTACGGCAACCGATCGACGGAGAGCGACGATTCCCACGAGTAGGTATCGGGTGCGTGCGCCGACGCGGCGAGCCGGCGGCCGAGCAGAGGATGCGCAGACGGATCCGTCGCGGACGCCAGCGGCTCAGATTCATCGATCCAGAAGCGCTGCCGCTCGAACGGATACGACGGCAACGAGACGCGGCGCCGTGCAGGCGGATCGTCGACGGCCTGCCATGCGACGCGGGCGCCTCGCACCCAGAGCATCGCCGCTCCCTCGAGCATCGACGTCAAGGCTGGCTGCCTGGGTTGAAGGCTCGGCACCCACGCCACCGATTCGTCAGAGGTGAGCACGCGCTTCGCCATCGCGATCAGGTCGGGCCGTGGACCGACCTCGACGAACAGGCGCGCACCCAGTGCGTGCAGGGTGTCGATACCATCGGCAAATTGCACGGCCGCGAGGATGTGCCGGCACCAGTACTCAGGAGCGCGCATCGTCTCGTCGCCAACGCGGCCGGTGACGTTTGACACGATGGGAACGCGTGGCTGCCTGAACGTGATTCGCGCTAGCTCCGCGCGGAACGCCGCCACCATTGGCTTCATCAACGGCGAATGGAACGCGTGCGACGTGTGCAGTGGAGACGTCGCAATGCCGGCCGAGCGAAGGTCTGCGGCAATGGCCTCGACGGCAGCGGTCTCGCCTGAAATGACCGTATTCGACGGACCGTTGTTGGCGGCGATCGCCACGCAATCCCGGAGCGAGGCGAGGGCCGCCTCGACGCGCGTGCGATCAGCGAACACGACGAGCATCGACCCATTGCGCGGCAGTGCCTGCATCAGCCTGGCACGAGCCGAGACGAGGCGGAGTCCGTCGTGCGGGTCGATGAGACCGGCGACGGCGGCGGCCGCAAATTCGCCAACGCTGTGTCCCAACACCGCGTCGGGCTCGACACCCCAGGACGCCCACAGCCGCGCAAGCGCGCACTCGACGGCGAACAGGGCGGGCTGCGTATAAAGCGTGTCGTCGATCGAGCGTTCGGACTCAGACTCCGGATAAATCACGTCGAGGAGTGAGGTGCCAGACACCGCGCGGAAGGTTTCGTCGAACTCGAGCATCGCCTGCCGAAACACCGGCTCGGTGTCGAAGAGATCCTTGGCCATCCCCGTGGATTGCGACCCTTGCCCGGTGAACAGGAACGCGATGCGCGGCGTGTCGCCCGCCCGCGCCTCGCTGCTGAACACGCCGTTCGACGTCGCTCGTGCCGCCAATGCGTCCAGGCGCGTTGCGGCCTTTGCGCTAGACGCGGCGACAACGGCCGCGCGATAGGAGAATCCGGTCCGGCCCGTGTTGGCCGTGAAGGCCGCGTCCGCGAAGCTCACACCCAGGTGGTCGCGCAAGTACCCCGCGGTAGTCGCTGCCAGGGCGACAAGCGCCGGTTGTGATTTGGCCGACAGCGTCAGCGCGTGCGCCGGCCGGTCCGCGACCGCCCCGCGCGCCGTTGCCGGCGCCTCTTCGAGGAGCACGTGCGCGTTGGTACCACCGAAGCCAAACGAACTGACACCCGCGAATCGCGGCGCACCGCCGTCACCCCACTCGAGCGCCGTCGTCGGGATGACGAACGGCGTGCCGTCGAGCGCCATGTGCGGGTTGAGCGACGAGAAATGCAGGTGCGGCGGAATCGTTCGATGCTGCAGGACGAGCGCCGCCTTGATCAGTCCTGCGATCCCGGCGGCCGCTTCGAGGTGGCCGATGTTGGTTTTCAGCGACGCGACCGCGCATCGCATAGAGGACGAGCGCTGCTCGCCGAGCACCGCCATCAGCGCGTTCATTTCGATCGGATCTCCCAACGGCGTACCGGTGCCGTGCGCCTCGACATAGCCGATCTGCGCCGGCGGGACATCCGCGGCGCCGAGTGCGGCGCGAATCACCGCCTGCTGCGCGGGTCCGTTGGGAGCTGTGAGCCCGTTGCTCCTGCCGTCCTGGTTCACGGCCGACCCGCGAACGAGGGCGTGGATCGTATCGCCATCGCGCAGCGCATCCGCGAGGCGCTTCAGCACGACAACCGCCGCGCCCTCGCCGCGCACGTAGCCGTCGGCCGCGGCGTCGAACGTGCGGCAGCGGTGTGACGAAGACATCATGCCAGCGCGGGTGAAGACGCTCGTGAGCTGCGGCGACAGGATCAGGTTGACGCCCCCGCACAGCGCCGCATCGCTCTCGCCGGCGCGGAGGCTCTCGCACGCCTGGTGGACGGCGACGAGCGATGAAGAGCAGGCCGTATCGACGGCCCAGCTCGGACCGCGCAGGTCGAAGAGATACGAGAGGCGATTGGCCGCGATGCTGAGCGCGGTGCCGGTGCCCGCGTAGGGATCAGTGGACGAGGATCGACCGGCCTGGAGACGCAGGTAGTCGAGATTGCTGATGCCGATGAACACGCCGGTGCGGCTGCCAGCCAGCCGCTCCGCCGGGATGCCCGCGCTTTCGATCGCTTCCCACGCGACTTCGAGGAGCAGCCGCTGCTGCGGATCCATGACCTCGGCTTCGCGCGAAGTCACGCCGAAGAAGCCGGCGTCGAATTGCTCGACGTCATCGAGGAAGCCGGCGAGTCCGAGGTCGGCTGCATGTGGACGTGACGCCGGCGCGGGCCCGATCGCGTCAACGCCGCGAATCAGCCGATCCCAGAACTGCTCCGGTGAGGCCGCTCCCGGAAACCGACATCCGATCCCGACGATGGCGATCGGTTCGTTCTTCGCTTCGGTTCGCGGACCGTCAAGGTCCGCGCCGCCGACACCATCGTAGGTGGTGTCCGGCTTTCCTGACCCGACCGTAGTGGGCAGCCGGACCGTGCTTCCGAGGTGCCGCGCCAGCGCGTCCATTGTCGGAAAGTCGTAGGCGATGGTCGCCGGCAGCGGACGCCCAAGCCACTCCTGCAAATCGCCCGAGAGCATCACCGCGCGCTGCGAATCCAGGCCGTAGCGGCTGAACGGATCGCTGATGTTGAGATGGCCCGGTGCCATGCCCGCTTGTGCGGCAATTCGCGCGACCAGCCAATCGCGCACCGCCTCGTACGTGGCGCCGCTTTCAACCGCCGCGGCCGGCTCCGATTCGACGGGACGCCGCCATTCACCGACAACGTCGAGCGTCCCCGCGAGAAAACGCTCGCGGCACGCGCGCCGCTGGATCTTACCGCTCGAGGTTTTCGCCAGACTCAGCGTGCGCAGCAGGACGATGGCCGCAGGATCGACCTCGTGCTGCTCGGCGACCGCCTGCCGGACCGCCTGCAGCACCGCACTTACTGATTCCGGCGTCTTCAGCTTCGCGAGGTGCTCGCGCACCACCTCGCAGATGACAATCAGCTGCTCGCTGTCTTCGGTCGCGTCCGACGCGATCGCAAACGCGGCGGCGGCGTCACCACTCAATGCTGCATGCGCATTGCCGGCTGTGTGTTCAACATCCTGCGGATAGAGGTTGCGGCCGCGAATGATGATCAGATCTTTCAGGCGGCCGGTGACAAACAACTGATTGCCGCGCATGAAGCCGAGGTCGCCGGTGCGGAAGAACGGACCGTCGCCATTGGGAGCGTTGCTGTCAGGCGCGATGCGCGCGCCGAAGGCGGCCGCGGTGTCGTCGGGCCGGTTCCAGTAGCCGGCGGCGACGCTGCCGCTGGCGATCCAGATTTCGCCCGTCTCGCCCTCCGGACAGCGTTCGTGCGTGTCGGGGCCGACAATCAGCACGCGCTCGTCGAGCCACGTGCGTCCAGAACTCACACGCGTCGAGCCATCGTCGCCGGTATGAAAGGTCGGTGTCTTGCCGGCACCCGCGATCGAGATGAGGAGGGTCGTTTCCGCCATCCCGTAGCAGGGCTGGACCCCTTCGAGGCGCAGGCCGCATGCCGCGAATGTCTCGTAGAAGCGGCGCACGGTCGAGGCGCGCACCGGTTCGGCGCCGTTGTAGGCAAACGCCCAGCTGCTCAAGTCGAGCGTGGCGCGATCCTCGGGCGTGACCTTGCGCACGCACAGCTCGTAGGCCGAGTTCGGCGCTCCGCTCGTCGTGCCGCGGTAGCGGGTGATGGCGCGCAGCCATCGCACCGGCTTCTGCAGGAACGCGGCAGGTTCCATCAGCACCGAGCGAGACCCCGCGTAGATCGGCTGGAGCACCATGCCGACGAGTCCCATGTCGTGGAACACGGGAAGCCAGCTGACGAACACCGACGCAGGCGAGTGCGAGTAGGCGACCTTGATCAGCTCGTTGTTGTGGAGGAGATTGCCGTGGGTGATCATCACGCCCTTCGGCGTGCCGGTTGAACCGGAGGTGTACTGCAGGAAGGCCAGGTCCGCGGGTCCGAGCGACGGCGGCTGCCACGAGTCTGGATCACTCGTGTTGTCTCGATCGGCGACCAGCGCGGGAACGCCGAGGTCACCGCCTTCACCGCGGGTCAATGCTTTCCCCACCGCCGTATTGGTGAGTGCGACCACGGCCTGCGCGTCCGCCGCGACCGCCTTCAGCCGGTCGATGGTTCGGTTACGGCGGGGCGGGTAGACCGGCACGGCGACGACGCCGGCGTAGAGGCAACCCATGAAGGCGCGGACGAAGTCGAGCCCGGGAGGATAGAGCAGCAGCGCTCGATCGCCGACCCCCGTGTGTTGCTGCAGCAGGCCTGCGATGGCGCGCGCGTCGCGGTCGAGTTCGGCGTAGGTGAGCGCGTCGGCTTCGGTCTCGCCGTTCTCGAGAAAGACGAAGGCGTTCTGCTGCGGCCGTGCGGCTGCCTGCGCGCGCAGCACGTCGACAAACGAATTCAGGCGCGCGACCACGTCGTATCCCTGAGGGTCTCGTTGCCCATGCGGCTCTCGTACTCGAAGCAACGCGCCTGGCGCTTCCTGTCGTAAGTGAAGCGGACGTCGATCGGGAGGCTCTGCACGCAGAAGTGGCCGTCGCGCACGCGGACGAGCCGCTGCACGCTGGTGGACGGCATATGCATGTAAAGCGCGTGGGCGTCGGTCGTGATCACGCAGCCCTTCCCCTCGGTGGCGCCGCGGTATGAGCCGACGTGCCGCAGCAGGTGCGCCGGCCGAAGTTCAATCGGAGGCGCCTGCCGAATCCCGAGAAAGCGCGTCATCTGGCGCTCGTAGCGCTCCCACCGGCCGCCGCTGACGTCGATGGCCAGCCGCCTGATCGTTAGCCGGGGGAAGACCGAGTCGATGACCGCCCGTTGGCGGCGATAGAACTCGATCAATCCGTTGATATTGCGCACGCGGTGCGCGCGTCCATAGGCCGACTGGGCGACCGCCGCGGTCATCGTCTCGAGCCACTGCACTCCACGAACCTCACTGACTCGGAGAAGCGCCGCGCGGAGGTCAGGTTGGTGGAGGTAGATGAGCGACACGTCGAGCCCGGAGAGAGTCGATTCGATCCGACGGAGCAGCGCCCGAATCCGCACCGCCGGGACGTTCATCGACAGCATCACGCCGACCGGAATCTGGAAGAACGAGCCTTCGATGATGCGTATGGCAGGCGGATTGACCTGGCGCGCGGTGGTGGCCCAGCCCGTCAGCAGGCGGTCCTCGAACGAACGCTCCGTCAGGTGTAGCAGTTCCTCGACTTCGCCGTATTCGAAGACCGGATGATTGCCCTCGTGCTCGTGGACCCACGTGGCGTCGCGACCGCCCCTGACGAGGTTGAGCCAGAGGTGCTGGGCGGCGGTGGACTTGCCCGATCCGGCGAAGCCGTCGACCAGAGTCAGCTTTGCGTTTGCAGAAGCCATAGGCTAGGCTCCTCTTTCGGAGCACGTCAGCTTCGTGAGGAGACGCAGATGGCTGAGCGCGAAATCGCGGCGAAGAAGATCGTCGAAAAACATAGCTGGTACGCGGCCGGTGCCGGGCTGATTCCGCTGCCGTTCGTCGACATGGCCGCCATCACCGCCGTCAACCTGAAGATGATTAAGGCACTGTCGGCGCACTACGGCGTCGAGTTCAAGGACGACCGCGGCAAGGCGATTGTCGGCGCGCTCGCCGGCGGCATCTCGACCGGGGTGCTGGCGCAGAACCCGGCAGCCACCGGCATCCTGCGGGCGATCCCGCTGGTCGGCCAGACGATCGCCTCGCTCGGGATGTCGGTGTTCGGCGGCGCGTTCACCTATGCCGTCGGCCAGGTGTTCGTGCAGCATTTCGCCACCGGCGGCACGATGCTCGACTTCGACACCGCCAAGGCGAAGACCTTCGTGTCGGATCAGTACGAGAAGGGCAAGCAGATGCTGCGGCGGAAGCCCGCCGCCGAATCGGCCGCCCCCGCCTAGACTCAGAACTGAAACCTCAGGCCGACGCTGAACGTCTTGAGGTAGTTGGGGTAATCGGGCGGTACGATGCTCTCGTAGTTGTACTGATACTCCAACTGCATCCCCATCCTCCTGGTGATCATGCCGTTCAGGTTAGTGACTGATTCGATCGAGCGTTTCACCCGCTTGAAATTGTTGCGAAACCGGAAGGAGTTTTCCACCGTCCAGTCGGTGTTGATCTTGCCAGTGAACTTCTCGAAGAATCCCAGGCCTGCCGCCCAATCCTTCTCGTCGGAGTAGACAAGGTCCTGTTTGAAGACCGACACGCCAGGCACGAACCGGAAGTCGAAGCGCTTATTCGCGTCGTAGAGATGCAGGCCGTAGCCAAACAGTTCCTCGTAGCGCGAATTGACCTTAAAAAGTCCATCCTTCAGATAGAGCGACCGCACCATCGCGACGGTGTATTTGGTGAGGTTCTGATCGGCGCCAACGGCCACGTTGAGGCGATCGGCCAGCAGGCTCTTGGAGGGGAAGGTGACGCGCTGGTACTGCCGCGAGGCAGTGGCGACAAAGCCTCCGCCGTCAGAGAACGGCCGCTGGAGTCCCGCATTGATCTGATACCCGCGCTGGGACTGCACTCCGCTGGCCAATCCGATCCCAAGATTCAGCGACCCGTGCCACGTCGGACGCGGCGGCGCCGCTGGCGCAGCCGGTGCCTGCGCAGCGGGGTCTTGTGCGAGTGAAGCTGCCGTCGGCGCCGATGGGGTCTGCGCGTACAGCATCGTCGTGGACGTCAGAAGCAGCGTGACTGCAAGGCACGCTGGCTTGCGCGATAGAATATGCATTGGTTTCGGTACAGTGGCGCAAATGTTCCATGGTGTCAAATGATGAGCGAGCAGAGTTTCACGAAGTGGATCACCTGTCCGCGTCCCAATCCAACCGCCTCGATGCGACTCTTTTGCCTCCCATTCGCTGGCGGCGGCGCGTCCGCCTATCGACTCTGGCCGGCGGCACTGCCCTCGTCGGTGGAGGTCTGTTCGATCCAGTTGCCGGGCCGCGAAGACCGCTACCGCGAGCCGGGATTGACCAGCCTGATCGGCCTGTCCCGCGCGCTGTCGCGCGAGTTGCTGCCGTTTCTCGACAAGCCGTTCGCATTCTTCGGCCACAGCATGGGGACGCTGGTGGCATTCGAGACGGCGCGCGCGCTTCGACACTCCGCCGCCCCCGCGCCGCTGGCGATGTTTCTCGCCGCCTATCCCGCCCCGCACCTGCCGCTCGCCCGGGCGCCGATCCATCAGCTCCCGGACGATGACTTCATCGAGGAGATGCGGCGCATGCAGGGCACTCCGGAGGCCGTGCTCGGCAACGCCGAGTTGATGGCGTTTCTCCTGCCGATTCTGCGCGCCGATTTCGAGGCCTGCGATACCTACGCCTGCCCCAGCGAGGCGCCGCTCGACTGCCCGTTTTTCCTCTACGGCGGCACCGAGGATCTCGAGGTCGATTTCGAGGGGCTGCAGCGCTGGCGGGAGCAGACCAGCGGCGCCTTTGCGCAGCGGATGTTCCCGGGCGCGCATTTTTTCGTGCAATCGCACCGCGCCCCCCTGCTCGACGACATCGGCGGCCAGTTGGCATCGCTCCCTGTATAATCGTCACACCGTGACGACCGAGGCCGCCCCCGCCCGAGCCATTCCCGATCGTGCCGGGGCCATGACGATCGTGCGCCGCTACGTCGCAACCTCCGCCGTGGCCGGCCTGATCACCGTGCCGGTGATCGACGTCGCGGCGCTCGGCGGTGTGCACATCGCGCTGATCAAGCAGTTGACGGAGTACTACGGCGCGGAATTCTCCGAACACACGGCGCGCAACATCGTGATCGCCATCGTCGCCACGATCATCCCCGGGACGATCGCATCGGTACTCGGCGCCAAGGCGCTGCTCGTGCTGCCATTTGTCTCTCACGCTGCGGGCCTGTTGACGATGTCGGCGTTTTCCGCCGCCGTGTCATACGGGCTCGGACTGGTCTTCATCCGGCATTTCGAAGCGGGCGGCACGCTCGACAGCTTCGATGTCGAAAACCTCCATCACGTCTTCAGGAATACGCCCGCATGAGCGCGCGCCACTACCGGCTCGCCGCGATCGGCGGCATCCTCACGGTGCTGGTTGCCGGATGCGGCGTCAGCAACGCACCGCCTCAACAGGAACACTTCGAGACTTCAGCGGCCGTCCACCTAGCGAAGTTCGAAGCTGAGGACAACCCGATCGACAACCCTGGCAGCCCGGGTGAGAAACGGGCGATGCAGTACACCAAGGCCTACTTCGAGAAGCTCGGTCTGACGACCATCGTCCAGTCGGTGCCGCTGGTCGAGATGGTGCCGGAGACCTTTTCGGTGCGCCTGCGCGGACCCAAGGGCGGCTTGATGGAGGCGACCAGCGAGGGAGGGAGCGTCCTGCTGTGGCACGGACAGCAGAAGGAGCGGACCTCGCTCGAGTCCGAGGTGGTGTTTGCCGGCTACGGCATTGCCTCCCCGGAGTACGACCGCGATGACTACAAGGGGATAGAGGTCAGGGGCAAGGTCGTCCTCGTGCTCGATGGCTCTCCGCACAACGGCGAACGCGATGAACTCGGCGTTCTCGGCGAAACGTATTACGGCACAAGGCCGTACAAGTACGCAGAGGGCGCGCGCCGCGGCGCGGCGGCCGTCCTGATCATCCACAGCTCGCCCTCTCCGCCGTGGGAGGTGATCGAGGCCGAATACTCGGGGTCGGTGAACGATATCGACCAGGCGGCGGTGGGGTCTGCCGTCGCCAAGAGGCCCGAAGTCGAAGGACGGCTGTCACAGCCGGCCGCCAGGCTGTTGTTCGCCGCGGCAGGCCTGTCGTACGACGCCCTGGTCACCAAGTCGCATGAACTGGCGTTCACGCCGACCACCATCCCCGGCATCCACGTGAGCCTCGAGATAACCAGTCGGATCGAACGGCGTCAGTCGCAGGACGTCATCGCCCTGTTGCCGGGCCGGACGCCTGAATACCTGATGCTGGCCGGGCGCTGGAACCGGATCCAGCCCGACACCTGGACGGACATGTTCACACCGCCCACTGGCGTCGTTCCTGCTTCGCCAGAGGGGATCGCCGCGTTCATCGCATCCGCCAGAGCGCGGAAGATCGCCGATCTGTTGGATGACGACGGTACCGGCGCCGCGATGATCATGGAGACGGCGCAGCGGCTGGTCTCATCGGGCATCCGGCCGCTGCGGGGGATTGCGTTCATGGTGACAAGCGCCTTGAAGTCGGGGACGCTCGGGCTCGATTACTACCTCGCGCACCCGCCGGCGCAGATGCCGATCAACAAGCTGGTGGCGTTGACGTTTCTGGATCGCGCCGACCTCGCGGGCAAGAGCCAGCGGGTTGGCAAGATCGGCACCGATTCGGATAGTGCGCTCTCGCAGATCACGCGGGAAGCCGCCATCGAACAGGGACGGCTGGTCGAGATCGATCAGGACGTGGAAACGCGGTTCTATTACTCGCTGAGTCGGGACGTGTTCGAGGCCCAGAGCGTCCGCGTGATTTTCCTGACGACGCTGCCGGCCGAGGACAAGACGAAGCACCTGCGCTACATCGTTGATGTCGACCCCGAGCAGGCGGCACTTGCGCCAGGTGGCCCGCCCGACCCGTCGCGGGACGCGGCGTTTCTCGCCAACATCACGACCCGAGTGGCGAATGCGACGAACTGGCCGTCGCGGATGAATCCGCCTGTCGATCCGTCGCTGCGCCAGTGACCGCGGCGTCGCGGCGCGTGAACAGCCGTCCGATCTCATCTTGGTGCCGGCGGTAGTCGCGCGGCGCCGTCTTCGGTGAGAACAACCCGTCGCCCTCCCACCGTTCCGGATCGAGGCCGATCGCCTCGGTATTGATCCAGCGTGCCGCTTCGAGCATCGCCGCCTGCGCGGGTAGCACGTCCCGCACCGCCAGAAAGAAGATGATGTGCGCGAGTTCCTCGATGCGATCGACCGCTTCGCGGATGTTGTCGAGCAGCGTGCGGAAGTCGTCGGTCTTGGGCGGCAGGTTGCGCACGTGCAGGTTCTTCAGCGTCGGCAGGTCTTCGATGTAGTCGATGAACTCGAAGGTGTAGCCGGTGCGCGTCTTGTCGGCGAGCTTGCCCCAGTCCTCGAACAACTTCATCATCCGCGCCTGCGTGATCACCATGCGCGAGATCACGCCGCTCATGATCTTGGTGAGCTTCGGGTCGAGGTAGACCTCATGGTAGAACTGCGGATCGGTGGTCGTCCAGCCGATGTAGTAGTCCCAGATGGTCTTGAGCGCCATGATCGGCCCGATGTGGTGGTTCGGGTAGCCGCGCTGGATGGTGTCGGTGAGAAAGTCGGAGAGCGCCAGGATGTAGCGGTTGGCGTGATCGACGTAGTCCTGGGTGAGCGTGCCCTCGCGGTCCTGCTTCATCATTTCGCAGATGAAGCCGTTGGCGAAGCCGATCATGTTGGAGCCGACCGAGTAGTACGGATCGGCGAAGAACCCTGACACCCCGGTGCACGCCCAGCGATCGACCGAGAAGACCTGCTTGGTCTGGTGGCTGTAGCGTTTGAGCTTGAGGAAGTCCATCAGCTCGCGGCCTTCCATCGCCTTGCCGACCAGCGGCTCGTGCTTGTTGAGCCATTCCACCGCCTGCTCGTAGTTGAGGCCGTAGGTGTTGAGCGGGTGGATCGCTTCGGAGGTGACGATGCCGACGCTGGTGTTGTCGGGCCACAGCGGGATCAGCCACACCCAGTAGCCCTTGCCCATCATGTGCGTGGTCGACTGCCAACGATCGTCCTCGACGCGGTCGTGCCACTTGTGGTTTGACGCCGGCACGAAGTCGTTGACGCTGACCTTGCCGCGGATGCGCCACCATGCCGAGCTGCAGGGCCCACGCCAGTCGCGGTCCAGCTTCAACTTGTGCGCGAGCAGGCGGCGGCGGCCCATCGCGTCCACGGCCCACTTGCCGCGGGCACGCCGCTCGGTGCCGTCTGCCTCCGTCCACGTGACTTCGTGCGGCGCGCCGTTGGCGCCCAACTCGATGTCCTTGACGCGCACGCCTTCGTTCAGGTCGCAGCCGGCCTCGACGATGAGATCGCGCAGGTGGTGCTCGAGCGTGCCGCGATCGAGCTGGTACGACTTGGCGGGCAGGAAGTTCTTGACGCCGTACTCCGGCCGGTCGGCGAATTCGCCGTCGGTGCCGTAGAAGTAGCGGAGTCCCAGCTTCTCGAGCTGCTTCGACTCGAGGTAGTCGAACAGCTGCAGGATGCCGTGGTAGTAGTAGGCGCCCGTCTCAATCGTCGACTCGCCAACCTTGAACGCCCCTTCGGGCAGCGGCCGCGCGAGCATGTCGAGCACCAGCACGGAGACGTCGTCGCCGCGCAGCTGGAGCTGGCGGGCCAGGCCGAGTCCGGCGATACCGCCGCCGCAGATGATCAGGTCGTACTCGGGAATCCCATTGACGGTGGTGGCGCTGCGCATTGTGCTTACCCTACCTGTTCCAGCCGGTCCGCCAGTTCGCGGACGGTTGGATATGTATAGATGTCCAGAAGCTCGATCCCTGGCGCCAGCTCGCTACGGATGCGCGAGGTCACTTCCATCACGCGCAGTGAGTTGCCGCCCATCGCGAAGAAATTGTCGTCGAGTGCGATCTGGCCGCGCCGCAGCACGTCGGCCCACACCCCGATCAGGATGGCCTGCGCCGGCGACAGGCTGGCGAGGTCGACCTCGCCCCGCGTGCTGAAATCGTCCAGGCGGCCGAGCGCCGTCCGATCGATCTTGCCGTTGAGGTTGAGCGGCAGCTGCGGCATGACGACCAGCGCGTCGGGAATCATGTAGTAGGGCAGCTGCATGCCCACGTGTTCGCGCAGTTGCGGTCGCGTGAGCTCTGCGGGGCCCTCGACATAGCCCGCGAGGTATTTCGCGCCCTGCGCGTCTTCCTTGCAGAGCACCGCGGCATGTCGGACATCGGGATGCAGGCGCAGCGCCTGCTCGACTTCGTCGAGCTCGATGCGGATACCGCGAATCTTCACCTGGTTGTCGAGACGCCCGAGAAACTCGAGCGAGCCGTCCTGCGCCCAGCACGCGCGATCACCCGTCTTGTAGAGCGTGCCGTCGCAGAGCGCGGGCACGGGACTCGGGACGAAGCGCTCGGCGGTCAGCGTCTCCTGGTTCAAGTAGCCGCGCGCGACGCCTGCACCGCCAAGAAAGATCTCACCGGGCACGCCGATCGGCGCCAGGCGGCCCGCGGCGTCGAGGATCAGCACCGCCACGTTCCAGATCGGCCGACCGATCGGGACCGTCGCGACCGCCGTCTCCAGCCTGCACGCGGTCGAACAGACGGCATTCTCGGTGGGCCCGTATTCGTTGAAGAGCGCGACGCCAGCCAATTTCTCGAGATGCGCTGCGACCAGTTCCGGTGTGGCGCTCTCGCCGGCCAGCGTGACGCACCGGAGCGAAGGCACCGCGCCTGCGAGCTCGCCGACCAGCAGCTTGTAATAGCTTGGCGTGACGATGCAGCTGGTGACACCGCGCTCGATCGACAACTCGAGCAGGCGGCGGGCGTCGAGCCGCATCTCCTCGTCGGGGATGATCAGCCGTCCACCGGCGACCAGCACGCAGAAGATGTCGACCACCGAGCTGTCGAACGCAAACGACGGGATCTGCAGGTTCACGTCCGACGGACCGATGCCGTAGAAATCGTTGCGCCAGAGGACGGTGTTGACGATGGCGCGATGCTGAACCGCGACACCTTTCGGCCGGCCGGTCGAGCCCGAGGTATAGATCACGTACGCGAGGTCTTCGTCCGACACTGGGATCGCCGGGTCGACGCCTTCGGGCGAGTCGCGCAGCTCGATGTCGATAACCAGCAGCTGTCCGGCAAAACTCGAGGCAGACGCGATCGACTCCGAGTCGACGATCAGCACCGAGATGCCGGCGTTCTCCAGCATGTAGCGGATCGTTTCCCACGGGTGGCGCGGGTTGATCGGCACGTAGGCGGCGCCGGCCTTCATCACGCCGTAGAGCGCGACCACCGTCTTCTCCGAGCGCTCCATCATCACGCCGACGCAGGCGCCCGGCGTGACACCGAAGTCTCGCCGCAGCATCGTCGCGAGGTGGCTGGCCTGGGCGTTGAGCGACGCGTAGCTGACTTCGACCTCGCCGTGCATCACCGCCGTCGCGCCGGGCGTGCGCGTCGCCTGCGCGGCGATGAGGCCGTGGAGCGTCAGTCCCATCCCGAGGGGGACGGTCGGGCCGTTCGAGTGCCGCGCGATCTCGCGCTCCTCGTCCGCCGACAGCAACTGGAACCGGTTGAGCGGCTCGCTGCCTGCGTCGGCCAGCCACTCGGCGGCCCTGGCAATGTGCGCGGCCAGTTGCGGAAGAAGCGCCGGCGAATAGGCGGCGGCGTTGACGGTGACCTCGACATGGAGGTCGTGTCCCCGCGGCTCGACGTGCAGGACGACGCCGGCACGCTCGCGCACGCTGGCGACGGGCTCCGCCGGTCCGAATGCGAAGCCGAGTTGCAGCAGCGCTTTCTCCAGCTCGCTCGTGGTGAGCGCGAGTCCCGCGGCGACGTCTTCGAGCCGGCACGGCTGATGACGGCGTGACTCGTCGAGCTCGGCGCGAATGCACTCTACGAAGGCATCCGCCTGCTGGTTGTCGCTGTCTGGCGAAGACGCGAGGAAGATCAGGCCCTTGTCGCCGGCCGCCGGCGACGCGATCACCAGCGGCTCACCGCCGTTGTAGCGGCTGAGGACGAGAACGAACGCCGCAAGGCCGAGCGTCTCCATCGACGTGGTGCCCGCCGATGAGGGCCGCGCAACATGGACCGCGGAGCTGGTGACGTCACCAGCTGGCAGCACGCTCGGCAACAGGCGAGGCCCGTGCCTGAAGCGTTCGAGCTTGACGATCCAATAGGGGGCGTGAGCGTGGGCCGCGGGTGCATCGGCGGCGTGTCTGGTTTCCACGGATCTAGCGAGGAACGTCAATGTAGTGATGAAGTGACAAAGGCCACGATGTTAGCAAGTCTTAAGGCTGATATGCAATCGTCGCCGCGGCAAAGTGTGAAGCGACAGGAGCTCCACTTCGCCTAGCGTTCCCTCCCCATCATCAGCCAGCCACCGCAGAATCGTGTGCAATCGAGTGCGGGCGAGGTCGACGGTGTCGGCTGTGAACAATCCCGTCTTAAAGACGACCTGAATCGACAGCGTCGCCCCGCTGTCAGACTCGGTGACCAGGAACATCGTGTCGTAATGCGCCGCTTCGGCGGTGCGCGGCCGTTCGGAGATGGCCAGTCCCGTATGTTCGTCCGTCCCACCAACGGCCCCTGGCCCGGGTACGTAGTCGACGAGCACGTCGAAGAGCGGCGTCTTTCCCTCCGGCACCACCGGCTGTAGCTCCTCCAGAAGCGACTCGAACGGGTAGTCGCGGTGCGCCAGCGCATCGGTGCAGACGCGCGCCGTCCGGTCGAGGAGTTGGGCCGCGGTATCGCGTCCGCCGGTCTGGCCGCGCAGCACGAGCGTGTCGATGTAGCAGCCCACCTGGTGCTCCAGCAGCGGATGATCGCGGCGACTGACGGTGGTCCCGATTACGAGGTCCCCATGCTGGCTGTAGCGAAAGAGCAGCGCGTATACCGCCGACACGATCACGCCAAAGAAGGTCGTGCCGCGCCGAGAGGCCAGCGAACGGAGGCGCGCGGTCAGCGCCTCATCGACATCGCAGGTGGCAATCAGACCCAGGGCAGAGGGTGCTGCGCCCGGCGCGTCAGGCGTGAAGGCTGTGTGCGGCATCTCGGCGCTGAGCCGGTCGAGCCAGTAGCGGCGGCTCTCGTCGCGCGTGCCATCGGCGGCTTGGGTGTTCTGCCACGCGACGAAGTCGCGGTACTGCACCTCGAGCGGTGGCAGCGCGGCGGCCGCATCGCCTCGGCGGAACGCGGCATACAACGCCACGGCTTCGCGCAGCACGATTGCGATCGACCCGGCGTCGCCGACGATGTGATGGAGGCGGACGAGCAGGAGGCTTCGCCGATCCGCGAAGCGGAGCAACTCGGCGTCAAACAGCGGTCCGCGTGCGAGGTCGAATGGGGACGAGATGCGCTCCTGGATAGCGGCGTCCAGCGCGTCGCTATCAGGGGGATCACTGGTCCACCCGGTTTCGCGCAGCACCTCGCCAACCGCCGCGCCGCTTTGCACTTGCTGCCGCAGGGACCCAGCGGCAATCACGAACACGGTGCGGAGCGCCTCATGCCGTTCGACCAGCGTACGGAATGCCCGCGCGAGCGCTGGGACGTCCACGGCGCCGTCGAGCCAGAAGGTGCCGGCCATGTTGTAGGCGGCGGAACCCTCGGGTGTCCGGCTTGCCAGCCACATCCGTCGCTGCGTGGGTGAGGTGTCGTAGTGCTCTTGCGGAGGCTGTGCGACGAGCGGCGGTGACCCGGCCGTCGATCTCGCGTCCATCAGCTGCGCGAGCCGGCGAATGGTGCCGCGCTCGAAGACGTCGCCAATAGCGATGTCGGCGCCGTGGTCGCGGGTGACCCGGCTGACAATCTGGATCGCCTTCAGGCTGTGGCCGCCGAGATCGAAGAAGGACTGATCCACGCCGACCTCGCCGTGCCCGAGCACCTCGGACCAGATCCGCGCGAGAGCGCGCTCGGTGTCGGTGGCCGGTGTCGACGAGGCCGCCGTGCCGGCCCTGACGAGTGCTCTCGCCGTCAGTGAGCGCCGGTCGACCTTGCCGTTCGACATCACCGGCATCTCTGGCAGTACGCGCAGGGCATCGGGCACGGCCCAGTCCGGCAACCGCTCGGCCAGCGCGCGTGCTACAGCGTCTTCGCTGAGCGTGTATCCAGCCTTCGCCGTCACGTAGGCGCAGAGCACCCGATCGCCGTCTGAGCCCTCGCGAGTGACAACGGCCGCGTCCCTGACGCCGTCCACAGCGGCAAGGCACGATTCGACTTCGCCAAGTTCGATGCGGTGACCGCGGATCTTGACCTGGTGGTCGCGGCGGCCGAAGAAGAGGATCGTCCCGTCTGGTGCAGAGCAGCCGACGTCGCCGGTTCGGTACATACGGCGCGGTGTGCGGCTGAACGGATCCTGCAGAAACGCGTCTCGCGTTCGCGCCTCGTCGAAGAGATACCCGCGACCCACGCCGATGCCGGCGATGCAGATCTCTCCCTTGACGCCCACCGGACACAGCCGCATCGCCGGGTCGACGATGTGCAGGGCGAGGTTCTGGATCGGCCGTCCGATCGGCACGAGCGCCGCTCCCAGCGGTCGAGTGAGGTCGAAGTGCGCGACCGAATCCGACGCCTCGGTCGGTCCGTAGGCGTTCATCAGCGGGATGTGTGGGTACAGGCGGAACCAGCGGTCGATGGTCGCGGTCTTGAGCGCCTCACCAATGACGACCATGTGCACGAGCGCGGGAAGCGCCGGCCTCGCATTCCCGGCAGTCTCGAGGCCATCGAGGAAGACGTTGAGATACGACGGGACGAACTGCGCCACCGACACGCGATCCGCCTGAATCCGCGCGGCCAGCTGCTCGGGGCGATGGACGACCGCCTCCGGGTAAATCGCCGTGGTGCCGCCAGCCACGAGCGCGGCAAAGAGCTGCCACATCGAAATGTCGAAGCAGTGCGATGCGGTCTGGGCGACGACGCTCGAGGAGCCGAGCGCGAGCTCGTCGATCATGCTGAGCACGTGGTTGAGGAGTCCGGCGTGCTCGACCATCGCGCCCTTGGGAACACCGGTCGACCCCGAGGTGAAGATCACGTAGGCGAGGCTGGCTGGATCACGGAGTGCGTCGAGATTGCGGTCGGATTCGCGGCGGCGCGCGATGCCGATCTCGTCGAGCAGTACCAGCGTGGCTTCCTGTCGAAGTGCGGCCACCCGAGCGGCGCCGAGCTCGGCGCCGCTGGCGACCACGACTTCGGCGCGTGCCTTGGCGATGATCGTGGAGATCCGCTCGGCGGGGTAGTCCGGGTCAACCGGCACGTAGGCCACACCGCACTTCCAGAGCGCGAGGATCGTCTCCGGCAGCAGCTCCGAGCGGCGTAGCAGGACGACGACGCGTGCCTCGTGGGAGAGGCGTCCTGATGCGAGCAGCACGCGCGCCAGCTGGTTGGCTCGGGCGTTGATCTCGCCGTAGGTGACGACCCGGCCGTCGCACATCACGGCAGGACTGGTGGGCGTTCGCAGGGCATGCGCTTCGATCGGCCCGAGGACGGTTTCGCCCGCGGGAACTGGCTTCGCGGTTTCGTTCCACGCGTCGAGGCGCGCGCGCTCCGCAGCGGTCATGACTGGCAGTGCGCCGATGCGGCTGTCCGGACTGTCGGCAATGCCGTTCAGGATGGTGCTGACGTGGCCAAGGGTGCGATCGATCGTGGCGCGGTCGAAGCGCCCTGCATCGAACATCACTTTGAGCCCGATCGACTCGCCCGGCGTCACGACGAACGTCATCGGGTAATTGTTGGGTTCGAACGCCGTGACGTCCGTGACCGACACGGAATGGCCGGCTGCCGCCAGCGACTCGGCGACCGGGTAGTTCTCGAAAATCAGGATCGTCTCGAAGAGCGCCGTGCCGCCTGCGACCGCGCTCCACCGCTGGACGTCGGCAAGCGACGAGTACGAATAGACCTCACGCTCCGCGTTGTCACGCTGCAGATCGCGCAGCCATGCAAACAGCGGCGCGTCAGCGTCGACTCTGGCGCGCACCGGCACGGTGTTGATGAACAGCCCGACGATCGCATCCGATTGTTCGAGCGCCGACGACCGGCCCGACGCGATCGAGCCAAAGACGATGTCGGACTCACCGCTGTAGCGACTGAGCAGGATTGACCAGACACCGTGGAAGAGGGTGTTCAGCGTGATGTGATTGGCGGCGGCGAGCGACTTCAGGCGCGATCCCAGCGCGTCGGGGATCGTCAGTTCCGCTTCCCCGAAGCGTCCCGCCTGCACCGTACCGTCCATTTCTGGAAGGCCGATGACGAGCGGCGTGGGGCTGGCGAAGCCGTCGAGCTGCGCACGCCAGAAACGCTCAGCAGCGACGTCGTCCTGCTGCTGGAGCCAGAGGATGTTCTCGCGGAAGCGCGGTGGCACCGGCGGGTCGAATCGCTGGCCGCGCACGATCGCGTCGTACGCCGAGAGGACGTCGTTCAAGACGATCGACGAGCTCCAGCCGTCGAGCAGGAGGTGGTGCTGGCTCCAGCGGAATCGATACGCGTCCTTGCCGATGCGGGCCAGCGCGCAGCGCATCAGGGGCGGCGATGACAGATCAAACGGGCTGCGTCGATCGTCCTCGCCGAGCGCGGCCCAGCGGTGCTCCTGCTCTTCGGCGAGCAACGCCGACCAGTCCTCGATCACCCATGGGATGTCTGCGCGTGGATGAACGACCTGCACCGGGCGCTCGAGGGCTTTCCAATGAAACGAGGTGCGAAGCGCCGGATGCCGAGCCGCCACGACGTGCCACGCCTCCCTGAAGGCGCCGGTGTCGAGCCCGCCCTGCAGGACGCAGGTGAGCTGGTTGAAGTAGGCGCCCGCGGTCTGCTCATAGAGCGCGTGGAACAGCAGACCCTGCTGCGTCGGCGACAGCTCGTAGATGTCGTCGGGATCCGGCACGCGCGCGAGCAGTCCTTCGAGCGCGGCTTCGTCGAGGCGCGCGGCGGGAACGTCCGCCGGCGTCAGCCGCGCCGCGTGGCCGGTTCGTGCGCGATCGATCAGCGCCACGACCTGCTGCTCGAGTTGCTGCGCCAGCAAGGCGATCGTCTCTGGGCTGTGCAGGTTCCGGCTGTAGGCCACTGTCACGCGCAGACGGGCGTCCGAGACGAGTGCGTTGATCTCGAGCAGGTACTCACGCCGTTGGCGAGGACTGCGCGCCGGTCCATGCGGGTCGGACGACAACCGCCAGTCGCTGCGCGGCTCGAGGTCGATGCGGCCGTGATAGTTCAGGAGGATGCCTGGGCGTGGCAGCGCCGCGGGCGCGGTGCGCAGCTGCGCCTTGACGATTGCCACGGACTCGGCCGGATCGAGCTCGCCGCTGGGCAGGTCGATCAAGACGGGAGCGGTCGACGTAAACCATCCCACTGTACGCGTCACGTCGAGGCCAGCTCCGACGTCGCGGCCGTGGCGCTCGAGATCGACGAGCACGCGGCCGCTGCCGGTCCATTCAGCGCATGCGACAGCCGTGGCCGCCAGCAGCACTTCGGTCGGTCCGGTCTTATAGGCCTGCGACGTCAGGTTCAGAAAGCCGCGTGTAGTCGTCTCGTCAAACACAACCATCGTCTCCGCGGCTGAATCAACGGTGTTCAGCGCGCGATCGTACGAAGGTTCAGACGGCACGACGGCGGGAGGCGCGACCTGCGCGTCGGCCCATTCGAGATACGGGGTCGCGACCGGCGGCAGGACCACGTCCCCGCTTCGTCCGAGCGCGTCGTAGGCGACCGCGAGATCCTCGAACAGCACGCGCCACGACACGCCGTCCACCGCGAGATGGTGGATGACGACCAGCAGCCGTCCGGGCTCGTCGACCCCGTGGTCAAACAGCACGCCTCGAAGAAGCGGACCGTGCTCGATATCGAGGCTGGCCTGCGTGCGCCCGCCACTCTCATCCACGGCGGCGCGGCGTTGGTCCACCGGCATCCCCGAAAAATCGTGAACCTCGAGACGCGGCGATGCCTCCGCGGCTGCCACGGTCTGCTGCCAGACGCCGTCGACCTCCGCAAACCGCAAGCGCAGGGCCTCGTGGTTCTGCACGACGAGGTCGAGCGCGCGCCGGCAGCGGTCGGCGTCGAATCCCGCAGGCACCTCCAGCAGGATCGACTGGTTGTAGTGATGTCGATCGACGGTCACGTCCTCGAAAAACTGCTGCTGCGCCGGCGTCAGCGGCGCCGGACCTGGCGCCCGTCGGCTGGCCGCATGCGTGCGCGTCTGCGACGGACGCGCCACCGCGGCGAGCTCGGCGATCGTCTGGTGCTGAAAGACGTCGCGCGGCGTGAGCGCGAAGCCGGCGCGCGCGGCGCGCGACACGATCTGCATGCTCAGGATCGAATCGCCGCCCACGGCGAAGAAGTTGTCGTGGATGCCCGGTCGCTCCACGCTGAGCACGTCGCCCCATATACCCGCCAGCGCCTGCTCCTCGCTGGTGCGCGGCGCGGCGTAGGTCGTGCCGGTGGGACGGCTGGAGCGATGGGGCGCCGGCAGCGCCTTTCGATCGAGTTTGCCGTTCGGCGTGAGCGGCAGCTCCGGCAGGACCGTGCAGGTCGCTGGAATCATGTACTCCGGCAGGCGCGCGGCCAGTGCCTCGAGAATCTGCTCAGCGGTCGCCTCCTGGTCGCGCAGCGATACGTACGCGGCGAGGTAGGCTCCATCGGCCGCGCGGTCGCGCCGGTCGACGACGGCCGCATCCCGCACGGCGTCGAGACCGGTGAGCGCCGCCTCGATATCGCCAAGCTCGATGCGGTAGCCGCGAACCTTGACCTGATGGTCTTTGCGTCCCGCCAGGAGCAGCATTCCATCGGCGGTGAACCAGCCGACGTCACCGGTGCGGTACATCCGCACGCCTCGCTCGCTCCGGAACGGATCTTCGAGAAACGCGGCGGCGGTTCGCGCCGGATCGTGAAGATACCCGCGTCCTACACCCGGTCCAGACACGCACAGCTCGCCAGGCACGCCGATCGGGCAGAGCCGCAGCCGCTCGTCGGCGATGTAGATGTGGCAGTTGCGCAGCGGCCGTCCGATCGGCACCGTCGCCGTGGCCGGAGGCTCACGCATAATCGCGTGCGTCACATCGTCTGACGCTTCGGTCGGGCCGTAGGCGTTGGCCATCGGAATCGACGGCAGCAGCGTGAACCACCGTTCGACCAGCGACGGCTTCACCGTCTCGCCTGTCACCAGGAGGAACTGCAGGTCAGGGAACGGCCGCGGGTCGTCCTCGAATCGATCGAGCAGCGCGGCGAGGTATGACGGGACGACTTCCAGCACCGTGACCCGATCGGTGCGGACGCGCTCGAGAAACTGCACCGGGTCGATGACCAGTGCGTCGGTGTAGACGATCGTTCGTCCGCCGGCGAGCAGCGCGGCGAAGCATTGCCACACGGAGATGTCGAAGCAGTGCGACGCGTTCTGGACGATGATGCTGCGCTTGTCGAGGCCGAAGTCCTCGATCTTCGCGAGGATGTGGTTGAGCATGCCGACCTGCTCGACCATCGCCCCCTTGGGTTGTCCGGTCGAGCCGGACGTGAAGATCACGTAGGCGAGATCCGATCCTGTCGCCGGGCGATCGAGGTTGTCGCGGCTCAATCCGCGCGCGGTCACCTCCACTTCGTCGAAGGCGCTGAAGCGGATGCGATCGGCAAACGCAGTCTCGAGACTCTCGTCAAGCGTGCCCGGCTCCCTCAACACCAACTGCGGCGATGCGGTGTCGAGCACCTGGCGGATGCGATCGGCCGGATAGTCCGGATCGATCGGGATGTAGGCGGCGCCGCATTTCCAGACCGCGAGAATGGCGACCACCAGCTTCTCGGAGCGTGTGAACGCGATCGCGATCAGCGCATCCGGCCCCAGCGGCGCGAGTGTCTGCAGGCCTCGCGCAAGGCGATTGGCGCGCTGGTTGAGCTCGCGGAAGGTCAGTCGAACGTCGTCGCATTCGAGGGCAGTGGCGTCAGGCGTGGCGGCCGCCCGCTCTTCCCACAGATGGATCGCGGTCTTCGAAGGGTCGAGCGGCACCTTCGTCGCGTTGAACACATCGAACAGCTGCGACCGTTCAGCAGGTGTGACGATCTCGAATGCGGCGAGGGGGCGATCGAGATCCTGTTCGAACTGCGCCAGCAGGTGCTCGACATGCCCGAGCATCCGCGTCACGGCGCCGGCGTCGAAGCGGGCGCTGTCGTAGACGATCGCGAGCATCAGGCGTCGTCCGGGCGTCACCTGCAGCGTCAGCGGAATGTCCGTCTGATCGACGATTCGCAGGTCGCTGATTGTCAGTCCTGCCGCGCCTCCCGCCAGGGCTTCGTCCATCCGGTAGTTCATGACGATGACGTTGGTGTCGAAGAGCGGCGTGCCCGGCTCGATCTCGCTGAGTTTCTGGATGTCCGAGAGCAGGATCGCGGCAAACGGCTCGCGGGCGACGTGGCGCGCCTGTACGTTGGCCAGCCACGCTGACGCAGAAACGTCCTCTTTGACCTGCAGCCGCACAGGCACCGTGTTGATGAACACGCCGAGCATCGTTTCGATGCCGGGCACGTCGGGCGGACGGCCCGACACGGTCGCGCCGAAGACCACGTCGTCGGTCGCGCCGTAGCGGCTCAGGAGCATCGCCCATGCACCCTGGATGAGCGTGTTGAGCGTGAGGCGGTGCCTGGCGGCGAGCGCTCGAAGTCCCGCTGTCAGAGATTCGCTGACATCCCGTAGAACGGTGGCGTCAGCCTGTCCATGGCCGGTCGGGCCGTGGCCCACCGATGTCCCGAGCAGGGTGGGCGAGCTGAGGCCGCGAAGCGAGTCGCGCCAGTAGCCTTCCAGCGCTGCGACATCGCGGTGCTGCAGCCACTTGATGTACTCGGAGTACGGCCTGACGGGCGGGAGCTGCGGCTGGCGTCCTTGCGTGAGCGCTTCGTACCTGGCGAACAACTCCGACAGGACGAGGGTGAGGCACCAGCCATCGAGCAGGAGATGGTGGTGGCTCCAACAAAAATAGTAATCACCTTCGCTGATGCGAACGATTGCGGCGCGCATCAGCGGCACCACGTCGGGCTCGAAGCCGCGAGCCCGGTCGGCGGCGAGATACTCGTGCCAGCGGGCAGCCTGGGCGGCGGGCGCCACGGCTCGCCAGTCGAGCGCATCCCAGGGCAATTTCGCCTGCGTATGCACGACTTGCACCGGTTTATCGAGCCCTTCCCAGTGAAACGACGTCCGGAAGGTCGGGTGGCGATCGACCAGTTGCTGCCACGCCTTGCGCAGTAATTCGGGCTGGACCGCCCCCGTCAGACGGCAGCTGAATTGGTCGAAATACGCCGTCGATTCCGCCGCGAAGACGCGGTGAAAGAGCATGCCCGCCTGGATAGGCGAGAGTTCATAGATGTCGGCAATCAATACGGCCAAGCAAGCATGCTATCCTCCTCGTGCTTGCCTGCAAAGTCACGCGTAAGCACGACCTTCCTGGACCTCGTGAAACGGGAATCAGCGGACGTGCGCCGAAAAATCATCATCACTTCGGCTGTTTCCGGGTTCGCCAACGCCGCCATTCTCGCGATCATCAACCTCGCCGCGCAGCGCGCCACGCAGCCGACGCTGAACATCCGCTACTTCATCATGTTCGTCGTGGCGATGGCGCTCTACGTCATCTGCCTGCGGTTCAGCTCGCGCGAGATGAGCCAGGTGATGATCGAAGTCGTGCACCGGATCCGCTTGCGCGTGACCGACAAGGTGCAATCGTCGGAGCTCCTGGTGCTCGAGCGCATCGGCAAGAACCGCATCCTCGCCGCCATCACCCAGGAAGCGACGATCATCGCCGGCTCTGGCAATAACATTATCGGCGGCCTGCAGGCGGCGATCGTCGTCTTTTTCGCATTTTTCTACATCGCCTACCTCTCGCTCCCGGCGTTCTTCCTGACGCTGCTCACCGCCGTGGCCGGCGTGGCCATCGTGCAGCAGAGCCGTTCGCTCTCGCGCCGCTGGATGAAGGCGACCAAGGACAAGGAAATCGAGTTCCTCAACTACACGACGCACGCGGTCGAGGGATTCAAGGAAACGAAGATCAACTCGAAGCGCCTCGACGACCTCCGCCTCGATCTGCAGCGCAGCTCGGCGGAGATCACCGACCTGCGGATCAAGACGGAGAATCTCGCCACCGGCAACACCGTGCTGGCGCAGTCGGCGTTCTACGTGCTGATCGCGTCGGTGGTGTTCGTGCTGCCGCAGCTGATCCCGACCTACTCCCAGGTGATCGTCGAGGTCACGGCGGCGATCCTCTTCATCATCGGTCCGCTCCGCCTGATCATCGGGCTGGCGCCCTACTTCGTCATGTGCGACGAAGCCACTCGCGCCATCGTCGGTCTCGAACGGGCGCTCGACGAGAGCCATGAGGCGGCGCGGAACGGCAAGGGCGCCTCCGCGGCGCAGCCGGCGGTGCCGGTGCAGTTCAACACGCTCGCGCTCGACGAAGTGACGTTCGCGTACAAGAACAGCAGCAGCGAGGTGTTCGCGATCGGCCCTTTGTCGTTTTCGGTCAAGCAGGGGGAGATCGTCTTCATCATCGGTGGCAACGGCAGCGGCAAGTCGACGCTGCTGAAGGTGCTGGCTGGGCTGTATCCACCCGACAGCGGCAACCTGGTGATCGACGGCATCCCGGTCGCGCGCCTGGACACGCAAAGCTACCGGGAGCTCTTCGCGGCGATCTTCGCGGACTTCCACCTGTTCGAGCGTCTCTACGGGTTGCTCGGCGCCGATGAAGGGGTCATCGCGGAGCTGCTGAAGGATATGCAGCTGTCGGACAAGGTTCGAGTGGTCAACGACCGGTGGTCGACGCTGGAGCTGTCGACGGGACAGCGGAAGCGCCTGGCGCTGGTCGTCAGCCTGCTCGATCGCAAGCCGCTCCTTGTGTTCGACGAGCTCGCGGCGGATCAGGACCCCGAGTTCCGGCAGTTTCTCTACGAGGAGCTGCTTCCGCGACTCAGGTCACAAGGTACTACCGTGATCGCGGCGACGCATGATGACCGGTACTTCCATGTCGCCGACAAGGTCATCAAGATGGAATACGGAAAGGCAACGTATGTTCGGCCGTAACTCAGGCCCCGATCCCGACGACGTGATTGAGGATGACGACCTCGAGTACGAGGAAGAGAGCTCACGGCTGCCCGAGTGGCTGCGCCGCTGGCTCAAGCGCTCGGGTATCTACATCATCATCGGTGTGCTCCTGCTCGGGTTCCTGGCGCTTGCGCTCTCGAGCCGCGTCTTCTACCAGATCAAGACTGGCGAGCGGGGCGTCCGCTGGGCGCAGTTCGGCGGCGGAACGGTGCTCGATCGCGATTATCCCGAAGGCCTGCGGATCATCTCGCCGTGGGATGTCCTCTATATCTACAACGTGCGCGTACAGGAAGTGGCCGACACGGTGGTGGTGCTGTCGTCAAACGGCTTGCCAATGACCGTCGCCTACTCGGTGCGCTTCCGCCCCGACCTGCAGAAGCTGCCGTACCTGCACCAGATGTACGGTCCCACCTACATCAACACGCTGCTCAAGCCGGAGATCGTCAGCGCGCTCCGCGAGGTGCTGGGTAACTATCGGCCCGAAGACATCTACTCGAAAAGCGAGAATCGCTTGATCGACGAGATCTATCAGGCGCTGGCGGCGCAGGTCACCAACCGCTACGTAATCATCCAGGCGGTGATCATCAAGGAGCTGCGGCTGACGCCGGAGCTCGAGGGGGCGATCAACCAGAAGCTGGTCGACGAGCAGAATGCCCTCGCCTACGAGTTCCGCCTCAACCGCGAGCACAGCGAGGCGCAGCGCAAGGAGATCGAGGCGGGCGGCATCAGGCAGTTCGAAACCACGGCCGGCATCTCGATTCTGAAATGGCGCGGCATCGAGGCGACCCAAGAGCTCGCTAAGTCGCCGAACGCGAAGGTCGTCATCATCGGTCCAGGCGAGAACCAGCTGCCCGTGCTCCTGAACGGCCCGTAGAAAGAAGACTCCGATGCCACCTTTAGTCTTAACCGAGCTCGTCCTCGTCTATCTCGTCCTGTGCATGGTCGTTGGCTTCCTTGGCCGGCGCCGGCGGATCGGGTACTGGGGCTTCGTGTTTCTCTCGGTGCTGCTGACGCCGCTGATGACCGGTCTATTCATCTTCTTTGCCGCCCCAGTGAAGCGCCGGCGCGTTGCCACGAAACGCGCGTGAAGCCGGTTTCGTGGCTCGGGGATTCGCAGACCGGGCCTTCGACCATCAAGCGGGCACTCGCCGCAATCGAGCGGCTGCAGGGGCGGCTCGCCGCGGCGGAGCGCGCCGCCACGGAGCCAATCGCCATTGTCGGTCTTGCGTGCCGCCTGCCCGGCGGCGTCGATTCTCCGAAGAAGTACTGGCAGCTACTGGCCGGCGGCGTCGATGCCGTGACGGAAGTACCGCGCGAGCGCTGGGACATCGATCGCTTTTACGATCCCGATCCGGATGTGCCGGGCAAGATGTACGCGCGGCATGGCGGATTCATTCGCGACGTCAGCGCGTTCGACTCGTGGTTCTTCCGTATCTCGCCGCGTGAAGCGCAGAGCCTCGACCCGCAGCAGCGGCTGCTGCTCGAGGTGGCCTGGGAAGCGCTCGAAGACGCCGGGATCGCCGCCGACACGCTGAGCGGCACGCCGACCGGCGTGTTCGTGGGGCTGACGACGAACGATTACGCGCAGTTGTTGATGCGCGATGACCATGGCCGCAGCCTCGACGCGTTCTTTTTCACGGGCAACCCCACCAACGCCGCGGCCGGTCGCCTGGCGTACAGCTTTGGTTTCCAGGGACCCGCGCTCGCCATCGACACCGCCTGTTCTTCGTCACTCGTGTCGGTGCACCAGGCCTGCGCCAGCCTGCGCACCGGCGAGTGCCGAACCGCGCTCGCCGGTGGCGTCAACCTCGTGCTGATTCCCGAAAACACCGTCGCGGTGTGCAAGACACGCGCGCTGTCGCCCGAGGGCCGATGCCGCACGTTCGACCGCGGCGCGAATGGATTCGTGCGCAGTGAAGGGTGCGGCCTGGTCGTGCTCAAGCGGCTCTCCGACGCGATTGCCGATGGCGATCCGATCCGCGCTGTGATTCGTGGATCGGCGGTCAATCAGGACGGCGCGAGCAGCGGTTTCACGGTGCCGAACGGCACGGCGCAGCAGGCGGTGATCCGGAAGGCACTCGGGACGATCGCGCCAGGCGACATCGACTACCTCGAAGCGCACGGCACCGGGACGCCGCTCGGCGATCCGATCGAAGTGAGCGCGGCAGCCGCCGTCCTCGGACAGGACCGCGAGGCCTCGCGTCCGCTCTATATCGGATCGGTGAAAACCAATATCGGGCACTGCGAAGCGGCCGCGGGAATCGCCGCGCTGATCAAGACGGTGCTGGCGCTCGAGCATGGCGAGATTCCGCCGCACCTGCACTTTCATGATCCGAATCCGCTGATCCCGTGGGACACGCTTTCGGTGCGCGTGCCGCAGGCGCGCACACCGTGGCCGCGGACGACGCGGCCGCGCCTGGCCGGCGTGAGCGCGTTCGGCGCGAGCGGCACCAACGCGCATGTCGTGCTCGAAGAGGCGCCGGTGGCGACGCCGCCGCCCCAGCGCGCGGAGCGCACGCGTCACGTCCTCGTGCTGTCCGCCAAGCGGCGCGACGCGCTTCAACAGCTGATCACCAGCTACCGCGAACGGCTCGCCTCGGATACGGGCGTCAACTTTGCCGACGTCTGCTACTCAGCCGCGACGGGACGCACGCACCATCGCTACCGTGTCGCGGTCGTCGCCGCGTCGGCAGCGGAAGCCGTCACGAAGCTCGACACGCTGGCCGCCACCTTCACGGTCGATGCGCCTGCGGCAGATGAGGCGCCGCCGCGGACACCGCGGATCGCGTTTCTCTTCACCGGACAGGGATCGCAGTACGGCGGCATGGGGCGCACGCTCTATGACACGCAGTCGGCATTCAGGGCGGCGATCGATCGTTGCGCGGAGATTCTTGAGAGCCGGGTCCGGAAGGACGCGGCCTACATGGCGTTACAGGACTTGCTGTTCGGCGCTGATGGACAGCTGGACGACACGCAGAATACGCAGCCGGCGCTCTTTGCGCTCGAATACGCGTTGGCCTCGATGCTCGAATCGTGGGGCATCCGTCCTGCTGTCGTGGTCGGTCACAGTGTCGGCGAGTTCGCGGCGGCGTGCGTCGCCGGCGTCCTGTCGCTCGAAGACGCCCTGACGCTGGTTGCCGAGCGCGGGCGGTTGATGGGGAATCTTCCACCCGGCGGTGCGATGACCGCCGTGGCTGCTGACGAAACGCGCGTAGGCGCGGCGCTCGCCGGCTTCGAGGGTGAGCTGTCGATGGCTGCGATCAACGCGCCGCGCAGTGTGGTCATCTCGGGTGCAAGAACCGCGATGGAGGCGGTGGTCACGCGGCTCAAGGCCGAAGGCGTCCGCACGGCGGCGCTGACGGTGTCGCACGCGTTCCACTCGCCGCTGATGGATCCGGTCCTCGATCAATTCGAGGCCGCCGCTCGCGGCAAGACCTACGCAGCTCCCGCTATTCCCTGGATCTCGAACGTGACGGGGCAGGCGATGCCGACGGCGCCGGACGCCGCCTACTGGCGGCGCCACTGCCGCGAGGCCGTCCGCTTTGCCGACGGTGTCAACGCGGTCGTCGACCACGGCTGCGACATCCTCGTCGAGATCGGTCCCGCGCCGACGCTCGTGCGTCTCGCCGTGCAGTGCCGGCCCGACGCTGGCCTGACGGGTTTGGCGTCGCTGTCGCCGGGCGACGACGACTGGCAGGTGCTCCTCGACATGCTGGCCGCGCTCTATACGCGCGGCCTCAATTTGGATTGGCGTGCCTTCGACCGCGCGTACGCCCGGCGCCCCGTGGCGCTGCCGACCTATCCCTTCCAGCGCAAGCATTTCTGGATTTCGACGACAGACGAGCTGATGCAGAACACTCAGAACCCCGTACCTACCATCGCCACCGCGCCGGCGCGCCGCGACGACGTACGCGCCCTGCTGCGGAAGTACATCGCGGAACTGCTGCAGGCGCCCGAGTCGGAGATCAACATCCATCTGCCGTTTGTGGAGATGGGCGCCGACTCGCTGGTGATGGTGGATGCGATCGGTTTGGTCGAGAAGCAGTACGGACTCAAGCTGGCGATTCGCCGCTTCTTCGAAGACCTCTCGACGATCGACGCGCTCGCCGGTTACATCGATGCGGCATTGCCAGCCGAAGCGGCCGCGCCGGCGATTGCGGTCGCCGTGCCGGTCGCCGCCGTTCAGCCGCACGCGACGATGGTGCCGCCGGCCGGTGACGCGCACACGGCTGGGTCGACGCCGTTCGAGCGGATCCTCGTCGAGCAGACGCGGATGATGACGCAGTTCATGGCGCAGCAGGCCGAGATCATGCGCCTCGCGCTCGGGGGGGCGATCCCGGCGACTCCTGCCGGTCCAAAAGGACCCGATCTACTTGGCCAGAGTAAGGCTGCCGCATCCGACGCCCGTAGGCCGGGGCCTGTGGATCAGGCGAAACCCATCGCCGGCCCTGTCGCGCCACCGATGCCGTGGGGCAACCCGGTCGAGATTCGCGCACGCGGGCTCACCGAACAGCAGCATCAGCATCTCGAGGCGCTGATCTCGCGATACACTGCGCGGACGCGCCAGTCGAAGGAACGCACGCAACAGTACCGATCGGTGCTGGCCGACAGCCGCGCGACCGTCGGTTTCCGGCTTTCGACCAAGGAGATGCTCTACCCGATCTGGGGTGCGCGCTCCTCCGGGTCGCGCACGTGGGACGTCGATAACAACGAGTACATCGACTTCACGATGGGCTTCGGCGTCCATCTCTTCGGGCACAAGCCGGACTTCATTCAGGAGGCGCTGCGCGAAGACCTCGAAAGCGCGGTGGAGCTCGGTGCGCGCTCACCGCTGGTCGGCGAAGTCGCGTCGCTCTTCACCGAGCTGACCGGCCTCGACCGCGTCGCCTTCTGTAACTCGGGCACGGAAGCGGTGATGGCGGCGGTGCGCCTGGCACGGGCGGTCACCGGTCGCGACACCATCGTAATCTTCACCAACGCCTACCACGGCCACGCCGACACGACGCTCGCGCGCGCGCAGAACAGCGGCGGACAGCTGATCACCGTGCCGATGGCGCCAGGCGTGCCGGCCGGCATTGCCACCGATATCCTCGTGCTCGACTACGGCACGGACGAAGCGCTCGAGATCATCCGCAAGCGCGGACACCAGCTCGCGGCGGTCATGGTGGAGCCGGTGCAGAGCCGGCATCTCAAGCAGCAGCCGCGGGCATTCCTGCAGGAGCTGCGCGCCATCACCCGCGAAACCGGCACCGCGCTGATCTTCGACGAGATGATCACCGGCTTCCGCGTCGCCCCGGGCGGCTCGCAGGCCTACTTCGGCGTGCAGGCCGACCTGGCCACTTACGGAAAGATCGTCGGCGGCGGCATGCCGATCGGCCTGGTCGCCGGCTCGTCAGCCTTCATGGACGGCATCGACGGCGGCATGTGGCAATACGGCGACGGGTCGTTTCCGGCGGCCGACCGCACCGCCTTCGGCGGCACCTTCTGCCAGCACCCGCTGTCGATGTCCGCGGCTCGCGCCGTGCTGCGTCATCTGAAGGAACAGGGCCCGGCGCTGCAGCAGCGCCTGAACGAACGCACCAACCGAATGGTGCGCGGGCTGAACGACCACTTCAAGGCGGAAGAGGTGCCGATCGAGGCGACGAACTTCTCGTCGCTCTTCCGGTTCGAGTTCTCGAGCAACCTCGACCTGCTCTTCTACCACATGCTCGAAAAGGGCATTTACATCTGGGAGTGGCGCAGCTGCTTCCTCTCGACCGCGCATTCCGACGAAGACATTCAGCGCTTTGTCGACGTCGTGCAGGAAAGCGTGGAAGACTTCCGGCGCGGCGGCTTCGCGCCCCGTCCTGCTCCGCGCGCCGCAACCGAGAAGACGCGCAGCGCGCCGCTCAGTGATGCGCAGCGTCAGCTCTGGATGCTGCTCGAGATCGAGAAGACGAGCTCGATCGCTTACAACGTCAGCACGACGCTCGAGCTCCGCGGTCCGCTTGCTGCCGAACGGTTGCGCACCGCTCTGCAGCGCGTCGTCGATCGCCACTCGGCGCTCCGCACGACCATCGCACCGGACGGCAGCCGCCAGGTCATTCACCAGGACGCGCGCGTCGAACTGCCCGTCACCGATCTCGCCAGCGAACCGGACGCATTCAACCAGTGGCGTCAGGAGGTCAGCCGTCAGCCGATCGACCTCGTCCGCGGACCGGTCTTCCGTCCGCAGCTCGTTCGCCTCGCAGCCGATCGCCATGTTCTCACGCTCACCGCCCACCACATCGTCGCCGACGGCATGACGATGGGGATCGTGATGAAGGAGGCGGCGGCCTTCTACAACGAGCTGAGCGACGGGAATCAGGGAACCCATCAGGCGCCGATGCAGTTCGGCGAATACATCGCGCTGTGCGATCAGCACCGCGAGTCGCCGGAGATGAAGGCGCACGAAGCGTTCTGGGTGGCGCAGTTTGCCGACGGCGTGCCTGAGCTCGACCTGCCGCTCGACCGCGTCAGGCCGCCCGTGAAGACCTATGCCGGCGGCCGCGTGACGCAGCACCTTGATGGCGAGATGCTGCAGGCGCTGAAGCGGGTGAGTCGCGAGCAGGGCTGCACGCTCAATATGACGCTGCTCACGGCGTTTGCGGTCGTGCTCCACCGCTTCGCCGGGCAGGACGACATCGTCCTTGGCACCTCGGTGAGCGGTCGGCCATTTGCCGGTAGCATGGAGATGGCGGGCTACTGCACGCATCTCGTCCCCGTGCGAAGCCGCATCGCCGGCGATCCGACATTCTCGGAGCTCCTCGGCCAGACGAAGCGGCACCTGCTCGACGTGTTCGAACACCAGGACCTGCCGTTCTCGGAGCTGCTGAACAAGCTTCCTGTGCCGCGCACCGCCGGTGCGTTCCCGCTGATCTCCGCCGTGTTCAACCTCGAGCCGGTGTCGGCGCTGCCCGAGTTCCGCGGGTTGACGCTGGACCTGCTGCCGCAGGCGGTGAGCTTCACGCCATTCGACCTTTTCGTGAACGTCACCGACGCGGGGACGCTGCTCGTCGTAGACGCTGACTTCAACGCGGACCTTTTCGATGAGTCCACGGTCAGCCGCATGATGGGAAGCTTCGCGACGCTGCTTCGCGCGATCATTGCGGCGCCGTCGGCGAAGGCGCGTGAGCTGCCGCTGATGACGCCGGCGGAGCGCGATCAGGTCGTCGTGGCATGGAACGACACGGCGAGGAAGTATCCGGAAGACGCGCTCGTCCACGCGATGTTCGAGCAGTGGGCGGCGAAACAACCTGATGCCGTCGCGCTGCATTTCGACGGACGTGACGTCACGTACTCGGCACTCAACGCGCGCGCGAATCAGCTGGCGCGATGGCTGCGGTCGCGTGGCGTCGGTCCCGACGTGCTGGTCGGCATCTACTGCGAGCGCTCGGTCGAGATGATGACGGCGATCCTCGGTGTGCTCAAGGCCGGCGGCGCCTACGTGCCGATCGATCCCGAGTATCCAGCGGAGCGTGTCGCCTTCATGGTGAAGGATGCGGGTGCGCCGATCGTCCTCACGCAGGCGAAATGGGACGACCTGCTGGCGGGGTTCGACTGCGAGCGCTTCCGCCTCGACGCCGACTGGACGCGCCTGAAGTCGACCAAGACGACGAACCCGGGATATGACGTGACCGGCGACCAGCTCGCCTACCTGATCTACACCTCGGGATCGACCGGGCGGCCGAAGGGCGCGATGAACACCCACCGCGGCATCGCGAACCGCCTGCTCTGGATGCAGGACGAGTACGGCCTGACGCCGAACGATCGTGTGCTGCAGAAGACGCCGTTTAGCTTCGACGTCTCCGTGTGGGAGTGCCTGTGGCCGCTGATGACCGGCGCGCAGGTGGTCATGGCCGTGCCTGGCGGCCACCGCGACCCGCGCTATCTCGTGGATCTGATCGAGCGTGCGCGCATCACGACGATTCATTTCGTGCCGTCGATGCTGCACGCGTTTCTCGACGAGCCCGGACTCGACCGCGGCCGCTCCTTGAAGCGCGTCATCTGCAGCGGCGAAGCGCTCCCACTAGAGTTGCTGCGCCGCTGCACCGCGGCGCTCGACGCCCCGCTGCATAACCTTTACGGCCCGACCGAGGCCGCCGTGGACGTCACGTCGTGGGCGTGCGATCCGGCGGACGTGCGGTCGATCGTGCCAATCGGTAAGCCGATTGCCAACACGCAGATCTATCTGCTCGATGCGCAACTCCAGCCACTGCCGGTTGGTGTCATCGGCGAGCTGTATATCGGAGGCGTCGGCGTCGGCCGCGGATATCTGAATCGACCCGAGCTCACCGTGGAACGATTCGTCCCCGACCCATTCCAGGACAACGGCGCTCGCATGTACCGCACCGGTGACCTTGCGCGGCACCGGACCGACGGCAACATCGAATATCTCGGGCGCATCGACAATCAGGTGAAGATTCGCGGGTTCCGCATCGAGCTCGGCGAAATCGAAGCGGCGCTGCTCGAATATCCCGGCGTCACCGGCGCGGTCGTCGCCGCGCAGGACACGGCTGCGGGCGATAAGCGGCTGGTTGGATATGTTGCCACCCCGAATCGCACGGAGACGTTGGCCGGATCGCTCAAGGCCCATCTCGGCCGGACGCTGCCCGACTACATGGTGCCGTCGGCCTTTGTCGCGCTCGACGAGATTCCGCTGCTGCCCAACGGCAAGATCGACCGCGCCCGGTTGCCCGGCGTGGTCGTTGGCGGTTCGCACGTGACGCCAGACCCAGGTGTCGAGGCCGAGATTGCGGCGATCTGGGAAGACGTGCTGCGGCAGGCGCCGCTCGGCGCCACCGATGACTTCTTCGCGCTTGGCGGGAACTCGCTCTCCGCAAGCCAGGTCGTCTCGCGCATCGGACGACGGCTCGAAGCGCGTGTCGGCATCAAGGACATCTTTTCGTTTCCGACCATCCGCACGCTCGCCGGCGAGGTGCAGCGCGCCAAGGGACAGGACCTGCCGGCAATCGTGCCGCTGGGCGCGCAGCCGTACTACGAGCTGTCGCACGCCGAACGCCGCTTCTGGATCCAGGATCAGCTCGCCGACCAGGAGCAGGGCAACAGCCATCCGGCGTGTGTCCTGATCGAAGGCGCGCTCGACGCCGCCGCGCTGCGCCGCGCCTTCCAGGCACTGGTGGCGCGTCACGAAATCTTGCGGACCGTCTTCGTCGACGTCGATGGCCAGCTGCGTCAGAGAGTTCTCCCAGTGGAGAAGAGCGGATTCGAGCTGGTCGAAACCGAGCTGGCCGGCACCACGGATCTCGAGTCGTCGTTGCGCGCGATTGAGCAGCAGCAGGCGTCGATCCGCATGGACCTCGCCAGCGGCCCACTATTCCGCGTGCAGATCGTGAGGCTCGCCGCCGACCGTCACATCTGCGTTTGCAGCATGCATCACACGATCACCGATGGCTGGTCGGTGGGCGTGCTGCTCAATGACGTCGCCGCGCTTTACGACGCGTTCGTTTCCGGACGCGCCACGCCGCTGGCGGCGCTAGCGATGCAGTACAAGGACTTCGCCGCCTGGCAGAACCGCATCACGAGCGGCGCCGAATCAGACGGGATGCGCGGCTACTGGGCCGCGAAGCTTGGCGGTGGCGTGCCCGCGTTGACACTGCCGGCCGATTTCCCCCGAACATCCGCCGGCTACGTGCGGGCCGTGAGGCGATTCGTTGTCGACCGCACGCTTGTCGGGCAGCTCGAATCGGCGGCGCGTCACCAGGGCGCGACGCTCTTCATGGCGATGCTCTCGTGCATCAAGGTGCTGCTTTACCGGCACACCGCCGAGCAGGATATCTGCGTCGGCTCTCCGGTCGCCGGTCGTGTGCATCCCGACCTGGAGCCGCAGATCGGCGCCTACCTCAATATCGTCGCGCTGCGCGACACGGTGTCGGGCGACGACAGCATCGCCTCGGTGCTGCACGCTGTGCGCGAGACGACGCTCGACGCGTTCGCGCACCAGTTGTATCCCTTCGATCGCGTCGTCGAGGACCTGCGGTTGAAGCGCGTCGCCGGACGGAATCCGCTCTTCGACGTCGGCTTCACTCTGCAGAACCAGAACGAGGTGCAGGTGCGCGAGTCTTCGCGCCACCTGCGCATGACCGATATGGCGCGCGATGACGAGGCCTTCGCGGACCCCGAGGCGGCGACGGATCTGTGGTTCGTGGCGCGCAACGAAGAGGGACACCTCTCGGTACAGGTCGTCTACAACGGGTCGCTGTTCCGCCCGGAGCGGGTCGATCAGTGGACGCAGGACCTGCTGACCATCGTGTCAGCCGCGGCCGCGAATCCTGACACCAAGGTCAAGGCCGTTCCGCTCGCCGCGAGTGGCGCACGGCACGCCGGGCGAAAAATCACGATCAATCTCGGTCTGTAAGGGTTCGTATCGCCATGACTTCTCCGACCATTGTGCTCACCGACGGCACGCACGACGAGCACATCGCATTCTGGACGTCGGTGCTCGGCACGATGACCGACGACTTCCACATCCGCCAGCCGTGGCTGTCGCAGGCGTCCGGGAGCGGTGAGACGTTCAGCGAACAGTGCCGCCTCGCGCCGGCAACCGTCTCGTCGATCGACGAGCGTGGTCGTGGTCAGGATGCCGGGGCCCTCGTCGTCATCGTCGCCGCCGTCTCGTTACTGCTGCACATCTACACGCGAGCCGCGGTCGTAGCCATCGATTCAGCGCCGCTCGCAGGCGACGGGGACGCGCAGCCTGACGGGCTGATCCCGTTGGTCACGGCGGTCGACACGATGTTGCCGGTCCGCGACTACCTGAAGCAGGTCAGCGAGACCGTCGCGAGCAGCTATTCGTATCAACCGTTTCCGATTGCACAGTTCTCGGACCTACGGCTGAAGCGACCGCGTCCGAAGACCAACGTCGTCGTCTCGTTCGAGGGGCTGCATCATGCGGCCGCCGACATCGGGAGCTACGACTTCCAGATCGTCATCTCGAGAAATCCCGAGCTCGGTATTCGGTTGACGGGGCACGCACCCGCCTTCTCGCGCCAGTACCTGCAGACATTCGCGCGCCACCTCGCCCGGGTGCTCGAGGCGTTTCGCGACCGCTCGATTCTGCTTGCCGACATCGACGTGATGGGCGAGGACGAGCGCCATCGCCTGCTCGTCGAATACAACGCGAGCGGCAGCCTCAGCGCCACAGACCGTACGATTCACGAGCTGTTTCAGGAGCAGGCGGCCCGCGCCGGCTCGAACGTGGCGATCCAGCTCCACGAGGCCAGCCTCACGTACGACACCCTCAACCGCCGCGCCAATCAGCTCGCGCGGTTCCTCATCAGCGAATACGGCATCCAGCCCGGCGACGTGGTTGGCGTTGTCACGCAGCGGTCGCCGTTGACGATGGTGGGACTGCTGGGGCTGTTGAAGGCGGGAGCGGTCTATCTGCCGATCGATCCCGACTATCCCGAGGAGCGGCTGCAGTTCATGATGGCCGACGCGGGTGTGAAGGTGCTGCTGGTGCAAGCGGAGCACTTCGACCGGCTGACATCGTTGTACGAGACCCCGATGTTCGCGCTCGACATGCAGCTCGAGACGCTGGAGACCGCCGATACCGATCTCGAGCCGGTGTCCACGGCCGCGGACCTCGCGTACATCATCTACACGTCGGGCTCGACTGGGCAGCCGAAGGCGGTGCTGCTCGAGCATCGCGGCTTCGTGACGATGGTGCGTCATCACATCGACGCCTTTGCCGTGAAGCCGTCGGACCGGCTGCTGCAGTTTTACGGGCACAGCTTCGACTCGTCGCTCTTCGAGATCTTTGTGTCGCTGCTCTCTGGCGCCACGCTGGTGATGGTCGACCGCGACACGATCAACGACCCCGACCAGCTCTCGGCGTATATCGCGGGGCAGCAGGTGACGACGCTGACGTTGCCGCCGGTCTACCTGAGCACGCTCGATCGCGATCGGCTGGCGAGCGTGCGGCGCTACATCAGCGCCGGCGATCACTGCCGTGTGGAAGACGCAATCCGCCTGGCGCGGGCCAGCGACTACTACAACTCCTCCGGTCCCACCGAAACCTCCGTCTGCGTGACTCACTACAAGGTGGACGCCAGCAGCCATTACGGATCGCGGATCCCGATCGGCAAGCCGATCACCGGCACGTCGATCTATCTGCTCGACGAGCACCTGAAACCGGTGCCCGAAGGTGTCGTCGGAGAAATCTGCGTCGGCGGCGCGAGCGTCGCGCGTGGATACCTCAATCGCGATGAGCTCACCGCGGAGAAATTCGTTGCGAGTCCGTTTGTGGCGGGGGAGCGCATCTACCTGACCGGCGACCTCGGCGTGTGGCTACCCGACGGCAATCTCGAGGTGATCGGGCGCAAGGACAACCAGGTCAAGATCCGCGGCTACCGCGTCGAGCTCGGTGAGATCGAGTCGGTGCTCGACCAGCACGCGCTGGTCAAGGAGTCGGTGGTGATCGCGCGCGAGGACGACCGTGGCAACAAGCGTCTCGTCGCCTATGTCACCGCCAACGGCGCCAGCGACGTCGCCGAGCTCAAGGAGTTCCTGCGCACGCGCCTGCCGGAGTTCATGGTGCCGTCGACGTTCATGGTGCTCGAGCGGATGCCGATCACCGCCAATGGCAAGATCGATCGCAAGGCGCTGCCCGAGACGCTCGAGCCGTCGGCGCCCGCCGATCCAACGGCGGGACTGCCGCAGAATCCGGCACAGGAAACGCTCGTGCGCATCTGGCAGGAGGTGCTCGGCGTCGCCCGCGTCGGCATTCACGACAACCTGTTCGACCTGGGCGGCGACTCGATTCTCATCATCCAGATCGTCTCGCGCGCGAAAGAAGCCGGTCTGAAGCTTTCGCCCAATCAGCTGTTCGATCAGCAGACGATCGCCGAGTTGTCGGAAGTCGCCGTGGTCACGCAGGCAGCGGCGATGGTCATGGAGCAGGAGACGATCGAGGGTCCTGCGCCGCTTGCGCCGATGCAGGCGTGGTTCTTCGAGCAGCGATTCGCCGAGCCGCAGTACTTCAATCAGTCGGTCTGTCTCGAGGCGCAGGGCGTGGACATCGCCGCTGCGGCGACCGCCACGCAAGCCGTGCTCGCACATCACGACGCACTGCGGCTCAGATTTGCGCAACAGGGCGGTCGCTGGACTGCCGAGTACGCGCCGCTCCCTGCCGAAGCCCCATTCCAGATCATCGACCTGACGAAAGTAGCCGCCGATCGCCTCGACGAACGCGTACGCGAGGCGGTCGTGGCGTGCCAGGCGAGTCTCGATCTGTCGACGGGCCCACTGCTCCAGGTACGGATGCTGCAGCTTGGCCAGGACCGGCCGTCGCGCCTGCTGTTCGTGGCGCACCACCTGGTGGTGGACGGCGTCTCCTGGCGCATCCTCCTCAGCGATTTTTCCACCGCCTACGCGCAGGTCCTGGGTACCGAGCCGGTGGCGCTGCCCTCGAAAACGACGTCGTTCCGCACCTGGACGACGCGGCTGACGGAGCTGGCGCCGACGCTCGACAGCCACTACTGGCTGTCCGCGCCGTGTGATGGCGTCCGGGCGCTGCCTACCGATGAACCGGCGGTGGCTGGCGCCAACACTGTCGCATCGGCGCGTGAGGTCACTCGTACTCTCGATGCCGAGACGACGACTGCGCTGTTGCAGGAAGTGCCGCGCGCCTACACCACCGAGATCAACGACGTGCTGCTCGCCGGGCTGGCGCTGACGTTTCAGTCGTGGACTGGTCGCGGCGATGTCCTGCTCGACCTCGAAGCGCACGGTCGTGAGGAGCTGGTGGAGGATGCGGACACGTCGCGAACCGTCGGCTGGTTCACCGCGCAGTTTCCGCTGTTGCTGCAGGTGGGCGGTCACGATTCGCCTGGTGACGTGATCAAGTCGGTGAAGGAGCAGTTGCGCGCCGTGCCGCAACGCGGCGCCGGATTCGGTGTGCTGCGCTACCTCTCGAGTGATGCGCAGGCCGTCGAACCGTTGAAGCAGCGGCCGGCGCCGGAAGTGCTCTTTAACTATTTCGGGCAGGCGGGGCGCGTGCTGGCGCCCGAGCTGCAGTGGACGCTGATGGCGGGCTCGAACGCGGACGTCAGTCCGCGCGCCCAGCGTTCGCATCTGCTCGAGATCAACGGGATGGTTACCGACGGCTGCCTCACGGTGACGTGGACCTACAGCGACGCGGTGCATCACCGCGCGACGATCGACGACCTGGCCTCGCGCTACGAGAGCAACCTGCTGCTGCTCGTGGACCACTGCCGCACCACCACGACCAAGCAGTACACACCGTCCGACTTCCCGGCGGCGAAGCTGGATCAGAAGTCGCTCGACGCGCTGCTCGCGAAGATCAATCGCTAGGGCGGCGATGAAGAGCAGCGATTACTCCATTCTTGCCACCAGCGAGCGGTTTCGGGATATCACTGCGTTCTGGCGCCAGCGCCTCGCCGCGCTCGATGACTCCACGCCGCTCGCACCGACGTCGTCGGCGACAGCCGCGTCGCGGAAGTCGATCGCGGTCCAGCTCGACGCGCGGGCCGTTCGCGCGCTCGACACGATGTCGAACGACAGTCTCGGCCGCTTCACCGTGCTCACCGCGGCGATCGCGCTCGGCGTCGCCCGCTACTTCAACCGCTCTGCCACGCTGCTGCGGACGCCGCTTCTCATCGATGACGCCGAGCCGGCCCTTAACAGCGAGAGGGAAGTGGCGCTCGTATTCACGGCGCCTCCTGCTCAAAGCCTTCGCGAGTTCATCCACGACGCCGCGGGTCTCGTTGCCGAAAGCTACTCATTCCAGGACTACCCGGTCCACGCGCTGTTCGAGAAAGAGGGCGGCGTTGAGCTGTCCTCTTCTGCTGGGTTCAGCGTGTCGTGCGCGGCAGTGCATGCCGCGCGGCTGGCGACGCTCGCGCCAGTGCACTTCAACCTGGACGGCATTGACGCCGGTCGATTCGATATCGACTTCCTGTCTCGCACCGACCGTGTGGGCGGCGCGGACCTTCCCGGCGGTGCAGCGCGAGAGCAACAGTTGGTCACTGGGCTCGCGTCGGTCATCGTCGCGACGCTCGGCCGATTCGACGACCTGTCTGCGTCGATTCGCAGTGTGGAACGCATCCCGCACGATCAGCGCGAGCGCCTGCTGGTGGAGTGGAACCGCACCGATGCGCCGGCGGCCTTTCGCAGCGCACACGGGATGTTCGAAGCGCGGGCCGCGGCCACGCCGGACGCCGTGGCGGTTCGCGCGGGCGCCGAAACGATCTCGTATCGCCGGCTAAACGAATCCGCCAACCGCGTCGCGCATCACCTGGTCGCTAACGTGCGGGCCAGCGATGATGTCGGGGCCGGCTTTAGCCGGCCCGAGAGCGGCACCGTCGGCATCTGGATGGATCGCTCGCCCTGGATGGTGAGCGCCGTGCTCGGCGTGCTGAAAGCGGGACTGGCCTATCTGCCGATCGACGCCGAGTGTCCACGCGAGCGCCTGGCGTTCATGCTGCGTGACTCGGGCGTCCGGCGCGTGCTGATCGACGAAGCAAAGGCGGCCGTGGCGGCGACGCTCGACTGCGTCCCCGTCATCGCTGATCGCGAGATGGATGGAGCGGCGACGAATCCTGCCGTTGCCGTCGATCCCTCAGACCTCGCCTATGTGATCTACACGTCAGGCTCGACCGGCGAACCGAAAGGCTGCCAGATTGAACACCACAGCCTCTCGAACTACCTGACGTGGGCCTGCGACTATTACTGGTCCACCACGGACGCGGGGACGCTCGGGCTGTTCACGCCGCTGTCGTTCGACCTCACGGTGCCCAGCCTCTTCTGCCCCTTGCTTCGCGGCCGCACGCTGGTGGTCTATCCGCAGGACGCGTCAATTGAAGACGTGCTGCGCCAGCAGTTCGATCCGGCCTCGTCCATCGACTCGATCAAGCTGACGCCGTCTCATATCCGCCTCCTCGACACGCAGCGTCTGCGCGCCACTAACATCCGTCTCGCCATCGTCGGTGGCGAGGCGCTGACGATCGAGCAGATCGCCATCCTGCACCGCATCGATCCGCGCATCTGCGTGGTCAATGAGTACGGCCCAACCGAAGCGACGGTTGGCTGCATCGTGAAGGACGTCGCGGCTGGCGAGCCGGTGGTGATCGGCCGGCCCATCGCCAACATGCGGGCCTACGTGCTGGACGAGGAGCAGCAGCCCGTGGCGATCGGTGTCCGCGGCGAACTGTGTCTGGCGGGCGAAGGCCTGGCGCGTGGCTACCACGCGCGGCCCGCGCTCGACGCGGCGCGGTTCCTTCCCTGCGACTTCGCACGCGGGGGCCGAATCTATCGGACCGGCGATATCGCGCGCTGGCTTCCGAGCGGCGAGCTGGAGTGCTTCGGCCGCGTCGACGACCAGGTCAAGATTCGCGGCTACCGCATCGAGCCTGGCGAAGTGGAAGCGGCGCTGCGAAGGTGCGAAGGCATCAGCGAGGCGGTGGTCGTTCCCCATACCGACGATAGCGGGACGGAACTCGTGGCGTACGTCGTGAGCCGCGCGCCAATCGCACCGGCCGCGTTGCGCCGCACGCTGGGGCACACGCTGCCGGACTACATGGTGCCCACCAGGTTCGTCGCGCTGACCGAGCTGCCGCTGACGTCCAACGGCAAGGTCGATCGCGCGCGCCTGCCGTCGCCTTCGAGCGCTCAGCAAAGCCGGCGGGAGTACGTGGCGCCTCGCACGCCCCACGAAGAGGTCGTCGCCCGGATCTGGGCAGACGTCTTCCTCCTCGATCGCGTCGGCATCGACGAAGACTTCTTCGAGCTGGGCGGCCACAGCCTGCGCGCGCTTACGATGATGCAGCGGATCCACCAGGCGCTTGGCATCGACGTGACGATCGGCGAGATCCTGTCGCATCCGTCGATCGCGGCGCTGGCGACGGTCACTGCGTCGAAGGCGCCGACGGTCGCGCTGCCGATCGTGCCGGTGCCCGCTGCCGATCATTACGCCGTGTCGCACGGGCAGCGGCGGCTCTGGCTGATCAGCCGCATCGAGGAAGCGTCACCGGCCTACAACGTGTCGTCGGCCTTCGACCTTCGCGGGGCGCTCGATCTCGCTGCGCTGCGACATGCGTTCGACGCGCTCGTCTCCCGCCATGAGTCGCTCCGCACGGTGTTCGTCGAGGTGGACGATCAGCCGAGGCAACGGGTCCTTCCTGCGTTCCCGTTGCCGATTGCCTATGAGGACCTTCGAGGATACGGCGATCAGGAGAGCCGCCTTCGCGCGCGCGTTGAGCAACAGGCGGCGGCGCCATTCGATCTCGGTCGCGGACCGCTGCTGCGCGTCACGGTCTGTCAGCTCGAGGATGCGCGCTCCGTGCTGGCGCTCACGGTCCACCACATCGTCAGCGACGAGTGGTCGCTGCGAGTGTTGATAGCCGAGGCCATCCACCTGTACGAGAGCTATCGGAGCGGTACCGAGCCGGGGCTGGTACCGCTGACGATTCAGTACAAGGACTACGCGGCCTGGCAGCAGCGGATGCTCGCGGCCGATGGCATGGACGCGCACCGGCGGTACTGGCTGTCGCAATTGTCAGGCGCCGTGCCCGCGATCGATCTGCCGTCCGATCGCGAGCGGCCCGCGGTGCACAGCTATCGAGGACGCCATCACTACACGTTCATCGATGCACGAACGCGCGCACGACTGCGGACGTTGGGCGCCGCGCACGGTGCCAGCCCGTTTATAACCCTCGTCGCGATCGCCAAGGTGTTGCTGTACCGGTACACCGGTCAGCGAGACATCGCCATCGGCTCACCGATTGCCGGACGGACGCATGCGGACCTTGTGAACCAGATTGGCTTTTACGTCAACACGCTGGTCCTGCGAGACGAGCTGCGCGGCGAGGAGCCGTTCGACCGGCTGCTGACACGAGTCAAGCGCACGGCCGAAGACGCCTACGAGCACCAAGCGTTTCCGTTTGACCGTCTCGTCGAGGAGCTCGACGTGCCGCGCGATCTCAGCCGGTCGCCGCTCTTCGACATCATGGTCACCTACGAGAGCGAGGTGGACGCGGAGCTCTCTGGCACTGGCGTCGCGGCCGAAGAAGTGCGCGTCGACTCCGGCGTCAGCAAGTGTGACCTGACGTTTGCATTTGCGGAATCGGAACGCGGGATCGACGTCGAAATCGAGTACAGCACCGACCTGTTCGAGTCGGAGCGCATCGAGCGGATGACCGCTCATCTGCTGCAGCTCGTCGAGGGGATCGTCGCGGACGCGGCCACGCCGATCAAGCGGCTCGACCTCACGGGGCTGGCTGTACCTCGGCCGGCCGCTCCGGCGCGGTTCGAAAGCGCCAGACCACGGGATACGGGCGTCGTGCCACCGCGCGACGAGCGCGAATTGCTGCTGGTTGGCATCCTCGAATCGGTGCTCGGCCGCACCGGCATCGGCGTCACCGACAACTACTTCTACGTTGGTGGCGACTCCATCAAGGCGATCCAGGTCGTGAACCGTCTCGCGCGGCAAGGCTGGATGCTGCGCGTGCGCGACCTGTTCGAAGCGCCACGGATAGATCAGCTCGCGACGCGCCTCGAGCCAGCGGCGGCCGGGCGTCGACAGGAGCCGGTCACCGGAGAGGTGCCGCTCACGCCGACCCAGCGATGGTTCTTCCTGACGCAGCCCGACTCCCTCACGCATGTCAATCAGTCGGTGATGCTGCGCTTCACCGAACGGCTAGACGACGAGCCGCTGCGCGAGCTCGGTCGCGCCCTGGTTGCGCAGCACGACGCGCTGCGCATGCGGTACCAGTTCGACGTGGGATCCGTCACGCAGTCGCACGGCGAGGCGTACGATCCCGTGGAGATCCACGACCTCCGCGGCGCGACGAATCCGAATGCCGATCTAGAGCGGCACGCCTCGGCGGAGCAGGCCAGTCTCGACCTCGAGCGCGGCTCGCTCGCGCGGTTCGTGCTGTTCCACCTGCCAGACGGCGATCGTCTGCTCGCGCTGATCCATCACCTCGCTGTCGACGGCGTGTCGTGGCGCATTCTGCTCGACGATCTGCGCGTCGGGCTGTCGCAGTTGTCGCGACGGGAGCCGCTTCGGCTCGGCGCCAAGTCGGATTCGTTTCAAGCCTGGGCGCTGGCGCTCGAAGGGATGGCGGCGGAAGTCGAGTCGGAACGCGCGTGGTGGGACCGCATCGAAGCCGTGCCAGCCCGCGCGCTTCCGTACGATGCGGCTCCGGGTGTGTCGCTCGAGTCGGACGCGCGCGAACAGCGACTGATACTGAGCGCCGACGACACCGAGGCGCTGCTGTCACGCGTTCACCAGGCCTACAACACCCGCACGAACGACGTCCTCTTTGCCGCGCTTGCTCGCGCCTGTCGCGACTGGGCCGGACCTGGGGCGATTCGCCTGGACGTCGAAGCCCACGGCCGTGACGGCCTCGATCTCGACGTCTCGCGGACTGTCGGCTGGTTCACGGCGCTCTATCCGATCATGCTCGACATCGGGGACGAGCAGGATCCTGGCAAGCAGCTCACGACGGTCAAAGAGGGTCTGCGGCGGACGCCAGGTCACGGCCTCGGCTACGGTCTGCTGCGAGGTGGTCTCCCAAGCGGTGCACCTATCCTCTTCAATTTCCTCGGCCAGTTCGATACCGACATCGAGGGGTTCGAGATCGCCGACGAGTCCCGCGGTTCCGAGCAGGGTCCGCTTGCCAAGATGACGCACGACATCGAGGTAGGTGGCTTCATTGCACAAGGCCGCCTGCACATGACGCTGCGGTACACGTCGAAGCGGTTTCACGATCGGACCATCACGCGTTTGCGCGATGCGTACCAGGCGGCGCTGCAGGATCTGATCGCCCATTGCCGGCAGCGCGCGACAACTCAGCGAACGCTCTCCGATTTCCGGTATCGCGACACGACGACGGGCGCGTTGGTGGCGCGACTGGGCGCGGATCGGGTCGAAGACGTCTATCCGCTGTCGCCGATGCAGCAGGGGATGCTGTATCACAGCGTGCTGGCTGGCGACTCACCGGTCTACCTGGAGCAGTTCACCTGCTCGATTCGCGGCACGCTCGACGTTGATGCGTTCCGAATGGCGTGGGAGCGCGTGATCCAGCGGCACACCGTCCTGAGGACGGCGTTCTTCTGGAATCAGGTTGAACAGCCGGTGCAGGTCGTATTCTGGCGCGTCGATCCACCCTGGTCGTCGCACGATTGGCGGACGCTGCCCGAGGCCGAGCGTCAGTCGCGCCTCGACACGTTTCCCGAGCAGGATCGACGCAAGGGACTCGAGCTCGACGCGCCGCCGTTGATGCGGTTCACGCTGATGCGCCTTGGCGATGAGTCGTATCGCTTCTTCTGGAGCTCGCGTCACCTCGTGCTCGATGGCTGGAGCACGGCGATCGTGCTGTCGGACGTGTTCGCCAGTTACCAGGCGGCCGTTGCCGGGAAGGACGACTCGCCCGTATCCACGAGGCCGTTTGGCGATTACATCGACTGGCTGCAGGCGCGCGATCCCGCGCAGGCCGATGCCTACTGGCGCGCGCAGTTGCAGGGGTTCTCCAAGCCGACACCGCTCCCCGGGAGCGCTTCCGGTCACACCGAGCCTGGCGCCTTCGCGGTCGCCGAGCTGAGCCTGCCGGCCGATGCGAGTGCGCGACTGGCGTCCACTGTTCGCGATCATCACCTGACGCTGAACACGCTGGCGCGCGGCGTCTGGGCGCTGGTGCTTGGCGCGCACGCCGGGCAGGACGAGGTGCTCTACGGTGCGACCGTGGCCGGCCGTCCCGCCTCCCTCCCCGACGTCGACACCATCGTCGGTCTGTTCATCAACACGGTTCCGATCCGCGTGCGCATCGATGCGCATGCGCCGCTGGTCGACTGGCTGCACCGCATGCAGGTAGAGCAGGCGGTGTTGGATCAGTACGCGTACAGCTCGCTGGCCGACATCCAGCAGTTCAGCGACGTGCCGCGCCGCACCCCGCTGTTCGAGAGCATCCTGGTGTTCGAGAACTATCCCGTCGATCAGTCGCTCGACCCCGGCCTGACAAACCTCGCGGTCGAGGGAATCGAGGTCCGTGAGCAGACGAACTATCCGCTGACGCTGTCGGTGGTGCCAGGCGAGCAGCTGTTGATGCGGCTGTCATACGACACGTCGCGGTACGACGAGGCGGCGGCACATGCACTGCTCCGCGAGGTTCAGACGCGCCTCGACGCTTTCGTCGCCGACCCTCATCAAGCCGTGCGAGCGGCGCTCACCATGGGCGAGGCGAGCGATGACGTCCCTCGCCAGCGTTTCGAGCTGCAGGCGACGACGCCCGCGTGGCTGCGGGCGACCTTCAGGGTGCTGGCTTTCAGATATTCAGCGAACGAGGATCTTCGTATCGCGTTCGACTCGACGCTGCTGTCGCGCGACGGTCTCCTGGGCAGCGACACATTCGACGTGGTCCTGCAGCAATTGCCGGCTCACGAACCCGGGGACAAGACCGATCTCGCCTTCGCGGTCCTACACGAAACGGACCGCGTGGTGATCGAGGCGAGGTCCGACACTGGACGCTTCGATCTCGCGTTCCTGCAGCGCATACCCAGTCATCTGGCGACGCTGACCGCGGCCGTCGCCGCGAATCCGCACGAGTCGATTGCGCGCCTGGCGCTGTTTCCAGAGGCCGAACGGGCCCGATTGCTGGAGGATTTCAATCGCACGGACAAGGATTGGGGACCCGAGCGGACGATCGCGCAGTTCTTCGAGGATCAGGCGTCAGCCTTTCCCGATCGATTCGCCGTTCGCGTCCCGGCCATCGGACGCGATGACCTGGACCAGGACGCAACCTGGACGTATGCCGAGCTCAACGCGCGCGCGAATCAGCTAGCGCGTTGCCTGGCGCTTCGGCACGGCGTCGGTCCCGACATAAGGATTGGCGTCCTCGCCGAGCGCTCGTTCGAGATGGTGCTCGCGCTGATGGCGATCGAGAAAGCGGGCGGTGCCTACGTGCCGCTCGATCCCGAGTATCCGCGTGAGCTGCTGGATTTCATGATGGAGGATTCCGGCGCGGCCGTGATCCTCACGCAGCAGAAGTTCCACGACCTGGTTGTCGACTACGCCGGACCGGTAATCCGTCTCGATACCGACTGGGCGCTGGTCTCGACCGAGACCGACGAGAACCTGCCGTCGCGCGTCACCGGCGATAGCCTGGCCTACGTGATCTACACGTCGGGTTCGACGGGCCGTCCGAAGGGCGCGATGAACACGCATCGCGGCATTGCTAACCGCCTGCTCTGGATGCAGGAGGCCTACGGACTCACCGAACACGATCGCGTGCTCCAGAAGACGCCCTTCAGCTTCGACGTGTCGGTGTGGGAAATCTTCTGGCCGCTGATGAGCGGTGCCACGCTTGTGGTGGCGAAACCCGGCGGCCACCGCGACGCCGCGTACCTGGTCGCGTTGATCGAGCAGGCGCAGATCAGCACGCTCCACTTCGTCCCCTCGATGCTGCAGGCGTTCATCGAAGAGCCCGATCTCGATCGTTGCGCGAGCCTGAAGCGTGTGGTGGCCAGCGGTGAAGCGATCACGCCGGAACTACTTCGCCGATACACCTCGCGCCTGTCGACGCCGTTGCACAACCTGTACGGGCCGACCGAAGCCGCAGTCGACGTTACGGCGTGGGCCTGCAATCGCGACGAAGCGCAGTCGATGGTGCCGATCGGCACGCCGATCGCCAACATCCGCCTCTACATCCTCGACGAGCTGCTGCAGCCGGTGCCTGAAGGCATCACGGGAGAGTTGTTCCTTGCGGGCGTCGGTGTCGGACGCGGCTATCTGAACAGGCCCGAACTGACGGCGGCCAAGTTCATTCCCGATCCGTTTTCTCCGGATCCTGGCGCCAGGCTGTACCGGACCGGCGACCTCTCGCGCTATCGCCACGACGGCGTCGTCGACTTCCTCGGTCGCATCGACCATCAGGTCAAGCTGCGCGGCTTCCGGATTGAGCTCGGAGAGATCGAGTCAGCGCTGCTGTCGCACGCGGCTATTCGCGAATGCCTCGTGGTGGTCAGGGAAGACCAGCCCGGCATGAAGCGGCTGGTGGCGTACGTCGTGCGCAAACCCGAGACGGCTGTCTCGCCCGAGGATACGGCACGCGCCTTCACCGCCCGTGATGATCTGCGCGCGCATCTGCAGCAGAAGCTTCCCGATCACATGGTGCCGGGCGTGATCGTGCCGCTGGCGGATCTGCCTCGCCTCACCAACGGCAAGCTCGATCGGCAATCGCTCCCGCTGCCGGAAGACGTCATCGTCGTGACCGCGCGCCGGCGCGTCGCGCCGCGAGACCCGGTGGAGCGGCGCCTGGTGCAAGTGTGGGAAGACGTGCTCGGCGGGAAGGGCGTCGGCGTGACAGACGACTTCTTTGACCTGGGCGGCCACTCGATTCTCGCCGTGAAGCTGGTCAGCGCGATCCAGATCGAGTTCGGCCGCAACCTGCCGCTGGCCCAGCTGCTCGCGCACCCGACCATCGAGCGACTCGCCGTGGCCCTGCGTTCCGATGACGATACGCAGCACTGGCGGCCGCTGGTGGAGATCAAGCGGGGTGGGTCAGGCCCGCCGTTGTTCCTGTTGCCAGGCGCTGGCGGCAATGTGATCTACTTCCACACGCTCGCGCAACAGCTGACGACGCCGCGTCCGATTTACGGCTTGCAGGCCGTCGGCCTCGACGGCCGCACGCCACCGCTGACGACGGTCGAGGCGATCGCGGCGGCGAATATCGAAGAGATGCGCCGCGTGTGGCCGTCGGGCCCCTATTACCTCTCGGGACATTCCTTCGGTGGGCGCGTCGCCCTCGAGATCGCCCAGCAGCTGCTTCGGCAGGGCCAGTCCGTCGGGTTGTTGGCCGTCCTCGACACCGCCGCGCCGACCTTCGATCCGATCGCGGCCGGCGCCGACTGGCAGGACGCCGACTGGCTCGCCAAGATCGCTCGCGAGATCGAGGAGTTCTTCGGCATCGAGATCGGCGTGAAGGTCGAAGAGCTTCTTCCGCTACCGCTCGACGATCAGCTTATGCTTGTCGTCGAACGCATGCAGCGCGCTGGCGCGTGGGCGCCCGGGGCCGATCGGAGTCAGCTTCGCGGCTATCTGCAGGTGTACAAGGCCAACTCACAGACGCCGTACATTCGGTACGACGCGTATGCTCGCGTGCCGATTGCGCTCTTCAAGGCCCTCGAGAGCGATCCCGATCTCGAAGCGACACCCGCGAGCCTGACCGCGCTCACGACGCAACACGCCTGGGGATGGGACGGCTTTGCCAACGGCGACGTCGGCGTCTTCGAAGTCCACGGCTCGCATCTGTCGATGCTGAGGGAGCCCCACGTGTCGGCGCTGGCGCGCGCGCTTGACGAGGCGCTCGCCGCCGCCGCAGTCGTGCGACCGTTCGCGGCCGGGAGCTCGGTGTGAACGACGTCGAGGCCGGCCTCGACGCGATCGATGCCGCGACGCTGACACCGATCGTCCGCGCCGCTCTTGGCCGCGACGACGTCGAGGTGGCCGAGTGGCAGCACGCGCCCTTCGGACATTCGCTGGACGACGTCTACGGATCGACCCGGTCGATCATCCGCTTCGCCGGCACCACCAAGAGCGAGCAGCTGCCCTGGACGATGGTCCTCAAGATCGTCACGGCACCAGGAACGCCCCACGATCCGGCATCGCCTACAAATGGCGATCGTGAGCCGCTGGCGTTTCGCTCAGGCTTTCTCTCTCGCGTGTCCGGCATCAGCGCCCCGCGGTGCTACGGCGTCGTGGGGCGCCCGCAGGGCGGCTTCTGGCTGTGGCTCGAAGAGATCGTCGAGGGCATTGGCAGGCAGTGGCCCCTCGAGCGGTACATGCTCGCAGCGCGTCAGCTCGGGCGTTTCAACGGCGCTTACGTGGCGGGACAGACGACAGTCGCCTACCCGTGGCTAAGCCGCTCGCCGTTTCGTGAAGTCGTTGGAGAGATGTCGCCAGGCGTGGCGAGGATTCGCGATGCACACGACAACCGGTACGTCGCGCAGGCGGTGAGTCCGGAATCGGCGGCGACGCTTCTCACGCTCCTCGACATGACGGGCCCGTGGCTCGACGCGCTCGATCGTCTTCCGCAGACGATCTGCCACTGGGACGCGCATCGGGCCAACTTGATAGCTCGCACGACGGCGGACGGCAGCGTGGAGACCGTCGCCATCGACTGGGCGGGCGTGGGCTGGGGGCCGATCGGCTCTGAGCTGTCGAAGCTGCTGTCGCAGACGGTGAATTTTTTTGGCCTGAGCCCGGATGCTCTACCCGCCCTTGACGCGCAGCTCTTCGAGCACTACATGGCAGGTCTGCGGGAAGCTGGCTGGTCAGGCGACGAGCGGATCGTCCGCTTCGGCTATACCGCCTCGTCGGCGATGCGGCTCATCGTCCGTACTGCGACGGCGCTCGATGTGGCGTTCGACGACCACAAGCGCACGGGTTACGAGCGCGCGACCGGCGTGGGGTTTGGAATGTTGGCCGAGACGTTCAGCCGGACGCTGCCGTACTACCTGTCACTCGTCGACGAAGCAGGACGACTCGCTGTGGTGTTGTAAAAACACTAAGGCTGGTCAGCGATGACCAGCCCTACATGTCAAAAACCTTATGCGGCCGCAGTGCCGTTAGCGAAGTGCGAGCGAACCGTATCGGGGTTGAAGTCGAGGAAAGTGCCGCCCGACGCGAAGTGGGTAATGAACACCTTGCCGATCGCGTAGGTCAGACCGGCGCCGAACGCGGGCACCGACAGCAGACCAAGCGCCTGGCCGATGATCGGCACCGACTTCATCATGCTGCCGCCAATGCCGTAACCCACCCTCGTGGCTGAGTAGCCGCCGATGATCGCGGCGACGATCGGCCGCACGGTTTCCTGGCTGAACGGCACACCATACATATCGCCGAGGTCGTGAAGCATCTTCACCTCGAGAGCCGTAATCACGGCGAAATCCGCGACGGGGATCGGAATCAGTCCCGCGCCGGCCGCGTAAAGGGCGTACCGCTTTACAATTTCCTGCGCTGCCACATCCTTGTCACTCATCGAAGCCTCCACAAGTCAGCCGTCAGCCGCCTAGCTGAACTGCGCCAGTATACATGCCGTCCCTGACGGGCCGCAATTAGGTCTGGCACGGTCCGTCACACGGTTTCGAACGCAATTGGCCGCTTTTCACGCAAAAGCATAATCAGCGGCGAGGTCATGAACGTCGTGATCAGCGCCATCAGCACCAGCATCGAAAACACGACCGGGGACAGAATTCCGAGGTCGAGCCCGATGCTCAGGATGACCAACTCGATCAGCCCGCGGGTGTTGAGCAGCGCTCCCAGCATCGACGAATCGCGCCACGTCATACCCATCACGCGGGCCGCCAACGTCGAGGCGGCGCCCTTGCCGACAATCGCCACGGCCAGGAATATGCCCGCGTCCCACCATAGTTCGGCGCTGTCGATCAGCCCCACCTGGGTGCGGAGGCCGGTAAAGGCAAAGAACAGCGGCACCAGCAGGGTCACCGTGAGCGGTTCGACGCGCTCGACGAACGCCCGCTCGACGGTGCCCCCGCGCGGCATCATCAGGCCGGCAAAGAACGCACCGAAGAGCGCATGTACGCCGAGCCATTCGGTGGCCATCGCCGACAGCAGCATTACCAGAACGGGGACGGCGAGGTCGTCGGCGCCTGAGCCAAATCCGTCACCGCGCCGCTCCGCCATCCGGCGAAGCAGCGGCCGCACGCCGTACATCATCAGCGCGATGTAGCCGCCGAGCATCAGCGCGCGCACCGCGAACATCCTGGGATCGGTGGCATCCACGAGCATCGTCACGGCCGCCAGGATCAGCCATCCCGTCACATCGTCGAACGCCGCGCACGAGATGGCGACGGTGCCGATCTGGGTGTTGAACATCCGCTGGTCGAACAGGATGCGCGCCAGCACCGGGAATGCCGTGATGCTCATCGCCGCGCCAACGAAGAGCGCGAACGGGAGCACTGCCACGCCTTCGGGCGCGAGCCTCGCGTGCACCAGCGACCCGACCGCGGCGCCGAGCGCGAACGGGACGATGATGCTGGTCAGGCTCGTGACGACCGCGATCCTCCGCGCGGTGCCAAGCGGCTGGGAACCCAGTTTCAGGCCGACGATGAACATGAACAGGAGGAGGCCGAACTGGCTGAGCGCATTGAGCGGCGAGAGGCTCGCGGCCGGGAACAGCGCGGCGAACCATCCCGGCAGCACCAGGCCGAAGAGCGATGGCCCCAGCATCAGGCCCGCCACCATCTCGCCGATGACCGCAGGCTGCTTGATCGCCACCAACAAGAATCGAAGGATGCGCGAGACGACCAGGATGACAAAGACTTGCAGCAGCAGAAGCATCAGCGCGTCATTCTATCCGCTTCCCGTGACGTGCGACCCTGGCGGCCGGTCCAAAGGCTGCATGCGAATTGAATCAGCATCAGATCGATGATTGCCAGGCCTGTAGCGCCACCGATTGCTTGGACAGCCGGGTGAGTGTATTCACGCCGCCGGCGTGAGCGCAAATGCGCGACGGACGACGGCGGGTGCGCGGAAGCCGCGTCGCTCGATCAGCCACTGCTGGTGATAGGTCTCCTTGAAGGTGCGCAGCGCCTGCTGCAGGTCCTCGACATCGGTGACGTGCTGCACCCAGAGCCGTTGTTCCTTGCGCGTGCGAAAGAACCGTTCGATGTAGCCGTTCCACTCGGGCTGACGGAGGAAAGCCGGTGACGACACGATGCCGAGAAACCGGAGTTCGGTCTGAAAGTCATCGCTCATCTACTGGCTGCCGTGGTCGTGGCGCATCGTCAGCCCGGTTGCCACGCCGGCGGCCATCCCCTCGAACTGATCGCGCACACCCTGGCGCACCGGCTCCAATGCTTCGAAGCACGTGCCGTACTTCGCCGCGTGCAGCCCGACGCACTCGGCGGTCCGCATCACCGCCAGCGTGCGATGCTTCGAGGTGCGCAGGCCCCGCGTCCGCAGCCGCGCCCAGATCTTGCGATGCCCTTCGCCGTGGAACGGGCTTGCGGCGATCACGTCGCGGATCGCGGCGGTCAGCGCTGCATCCGACTGCGACGGCGTGGGTCCACGTTTCGCCAAGGGCGTCGGCCTGTCGCGTCGGACCTGCTATACGCGAGTCACGCGGCCGGCCTCCAGATGCCGAATCTTCTCGACCAGGAGCGCCTTGTCCGTGGCGAGGTCCGCCACCACGCTCTTCACGCGGCGCGTGTCCTCGTCCTCGACCACCACCTCGCGATGCGTCAGACGGGCCTCACCGCCGGACAGGAAGTCGTCACGCCGTGGCGACGACTAAGACTTTCGAGCGATTCTCCCTTGAGGCGCTCGATGACCACCGAGACCTTCCGCCGTGCGAACCACCGCCCCATGCCGACGAGCGCCGACGAGGCTGAGGCCTCTCCGGTCGCCATCCGAGGCCCCAGCCTCGTGCTGTGTTCCCTTGGACATAGCTCATTCTCCTGCTCGCAAAGGGCTGTGCAAAGAAATCGTGGGGCGCGAGAGATGATGTTCACGCTACACTGCCAGCTTTGAGTAGCATTTGCTCTCCCAGTCGGGAACTTCTGCGTCGAATCGACCAACTGGGTCGGCTGATGCGTCCTACGCCGCTCGTCGAACTGTCGTTCCCGGGCGTGCGCCTCTTCGCCAAGCTCGAATTCGCCAACCCGGTTGGCAGCATCAAAGACCGCACCGCTTATTGGATCCTCAGGCGGGCAGCCGAGCGCGGCGAGATCGACGAGCACACCACGGTCATCGAGTCCTCGTCGGGCAACTTCGCCGCGGCTCTTGCGACCTACGCGCAGTTGCTCGGGTTGCGCTTCATCCCGGTCATCGATCCGAACATCCTGCCAACCTACGAATCGTTCCTGCGGCGGACGTGCGAGACGGTGGTGAAGGTCGAGGATCGCGACGACACCGGCGGCTACCTGCAGACGCGCCTCCGCGCCGTCCAGGAGCTGCGTGCGAGCACCGAACGTCCCTTCTGGACCAACCAGTACGCCAACGAAGATGGGATGGACGCCCACTACCAGCTCACCGCCGAGGAGGTCTGCCGCGAGCTGCCGACGCTCGACTACGCCTTCATCGGCGTCAGCAGTGGCGGCACGATCGCCGGGATGTCGCGGCGTCTCAAGGGTCAATATCCCGGCGTCAAGGTGATCGCGGTTGACGTGGCCGGGTCGGTCATCTTCGGCGGCCCGCCGAAGATGCGCCACATTCCTGGGCTCGGCGCCGGCATCGTGCCTCCGCTGCTCAGTCATGCGCTGATCGATGACGTGGTGATCGTGTCGGAGAAGGACACGGCCGCGGCGTGCCAGCAGTTGCTGTGGGAGCACGGGCTCTTCGTCGGCGGCTCGTCGGGCACGAGCTACGTCGCCGTGCAGCGGTATGGCGACCAGATGCGGTCGACGCCAGGAGCCATGGCGGTCTTCCTGTGCACCGACCGAGGCACGCCCTACATGGATACCGTCTTCAATACTGAATGGGTGCGACGACTGGAGTAGTGGTGGCGTTCGACGTTTCGATTATCAAGGGTAAGACGATCTACGACCTGGTTCATGCGAATGTCGGCGAGTGCATACGGATCGTGAAAGAGGCGTACCTCGCGCACGGCGCCGGCCACACGGTCAATCCCGACAGCTACTTCCTCCGCTTTCCCGACAAGCCAAACTCGCGCATCATCGCGCTGCCGGCCTTTCTCGGGCCCGAGTCGGGTGTGGCGGGCATCAAGTGGATTGGCAGCTTTCCCGACAACATCCGCCAGGGGTTTCCACGGGCGTCCGCGGTGCTGGTGCTCAACGACTACGCGACGGGATATCCGTTCGCCATCCTCGAGTCGTCGATCATCTCCGCCGCCCGCACTGCTGGCTCCGCCGTCCTCGCGGCGGAGTGGCTCAACAACCAGGAGCGCCGCACGCCGACGCTCGGCATCGTCGGCAACGGCCTGATCGCGCGGTATGTCTACCGCTTTCTACTGGCGACGGGATGGTCGATCGACCACGTGCGGTTGTTCGACACCTCACCCGCGGGAGCGCAGGCGTTCGCCTCCAGCGTCGTGGATGCCGACGCGCATCGATCATTGGAGGTTGCCGCTGATCTGCCGTCACTGCTGCGCGAATCGAGCCTGGTGGTCCTGACCACGACCGCCGGAACGCCACACATCCTCGATCCGAATCTGTTCTCACACAATCCGATCGTCCTCCATCTGTCTCTGCGGGATTTGTCGCCAGACATCCTGCGTGGCGCCCATAACGTGGTGGATGACGTTGAGCACGTGATGAAAGCCAACACGTCGCCGCATCTGCTGGAACAGGCCGTGGGTCATCGCCGGTTTGTCAACGGCACGCTCGCCGAGTTGATGACGGGACGCTGCGCGGTCGATCGCAGCAAGCCGGCGATCTTCTCGCCGTTTGGTCTTGGAGTATTGGATCTGGCGGTGGGGAAGTGGGTCTACGACGAGGCGGTCGCCGCAGGTCAGGACCTGAGGCTGACCGACTTCTTTTATGACATGACGCGCTAGGAGTCTGCGCGGCAGAAACACATGTCGAGTTCCCAGGATAGAGTGGACGGCCCGTTTCGTTCTTCGGTGAGCCGCCTCGAACTGCTCCGGGCTCACGCCAGCGAAGTGGCTGTGCCGACGTGACGGATTGTAGAACGCCGCGATGCGTCGCTGCCGAACTGCGTGCCCTGATCCGAGTGAATGACGGTGCCACGAGGCCGTCGTGCCCGAACGGCCATCAGTACCGCATTCAACACCAGCTCCCGGTGGATCGTCGGCGCGATCGCCCAGCCGACGATCTTCCGCGAGAAGAGACCCATCACCACCGCGAGAGACAACCAGCCCTGCCAGGTGCGAATGTACGTGATGTCACCCACGCCTTGTTGGGGGGTGACGGTGAACTCGCGCTTCAGCAGATTCGGGATCAGGACGGACGGCGTGCCGACCGCCATCCGCCCCGTGCGATAGCCATGCAACGCACGGAGCTGATGCTCGCGCATGAGACGAGCGACGCGGTGATTACTGCACGTTTCGCCGGCCTCCCTGAGGTCCAGAAACACGCCTGGCGCTCCCTAGATCCCATGGCTGGCCACAAACGAGGCGCGGATCAACGTCAGAAGCCGAGCGTCCTCCTGCGCGTGGTTGGATAGGGGCTGCGTCAGCCAGTCGTAGTAGCCGCTGTGCGCGACGCTGAGCAGGCGGCACATCTCCTGGACGCTGTACTGCTTCCGATGGGCCGTGATGAACGCATCGACCGTCCGAACTCGTCCTTCTGCCGTCTTCGTGGACATGGTGTCGACCTTCAATAGGTCGGCATCCTAGCTCCCCACTAAAGCCTCGGAACTCCACTCGGCGCTTTTTACAGGTCGCGGCGTACATCAAAGAGCGCTACGTCGAGGTGGCCTCATCGACTCTCAGCAGCGACGAGCCGTGGCGCGTGCTGGTGGACCGGCGGCGCAGCATGCCTGTCTGGCCCGACACACAACGTGGATGGCCGTGCTTCCGGTCCCACTCGTCGATGAGCGGTCAGGTGGCTCCGTCCTGAGCACTCACTCGCACAACCGCCGAGGGCGAGCGCACGGCGACCGCCAAGCGGTGGTGCACC